>TARA_R110000868_G_scaffold259361_5_pt1 | contig 123951 bp, 102 predicted proteins | sample TARA_R110000868 | Tara Oceans TARA_R110000868 (sample SAMEA4397489) | marine metagenome | biome: Polar Biome; feature: [SRF] surface water layer (ENVO:00010504); material: water (ENVO:00002006), including particulate matter (ENVO:01000060) such as... | depth 5 m
AGTTAATTACCTCTCCTAGGTTACTAAGCCTTATTGAAAACGACTCCTTTATTTTACCTTCAATAACTGAAAACTCTTCAACAGACCAATTATACATTGGGAGCTTTAACTCAGATTCATTCCTCATATTCCGAACGAATTCCCCTCGCCCATATTCTTTCTGAAGCTGATCAACTAAGTTTGAATAGGAAGTTACCCGAGCTTTTTTCTTAAGGTTAACGGGCTGATACTCTAAATTTAGAAATATTGAGTCAGCTATTTGAATAGCCTCATCATTAGATAAGCCAATCTCTACTGATCCTAGTGGGTGGTGGTTTCCTAAATCGAAAAAAAACCAAATTGCCCCAAAAAAACCAAGTATGAGTAGTAGTATATCCCTAAAGCGTTGATCGTGCATTGCAAACATAAAAAATCTATACGGAAATCTTTAATTAGGTTGCAGGAATATGCTTAGATTCCTGCGTTTTTAAAACCCTTGTTTACTATTCATTTATGTGTTTGATAACTTTCGCTTTTAAAGCGCATCCTACTTACAAACTTATTTTGGCTGCAAATAGAGATGAATTTTATGCCAGACCTACACAAAAAGCTCAGTTTTGGGTTGATGAAAAACACCCAGAAATTCTTGCTGGAAAAGACCTTGAAGCAAATGGAACTTGGATGGGCGTGAATAAATCAGGGAAATGGGGTGCTCTCACTAACTATCGTGATCCATCTTGGGTTAGGGAAAGCCCACCAAGTCGTGGTGAACTGGTTCTCGATTTTTTAAAAAACAAAAAGCTTCCTGAAAATCACCTTCATCAAGTAAAAGAAAATGGAAGCACTTATAATGGCTTTAATCTACTTTTGGGGAATTCAGAGCGTCTTTTCCATTTTTCTAATATTAATAATTCTATTACAGAGATTAACCCAGGAATACATGGTGTAAGCAATGCATTAATTAATACTTCTTGGCCCAAGTTAAATCAAGCAAAAGAGGATTTAGCGAAAGTAATTGCAGACCCTAATTTTAAAAATGAAGAACTCTTTCAACTTTTAAAAAATGAACATAAACCTCCAGAAGATCAGCTCCCAAATACTGGAATACCAGTGGAGTGGGAGAAGGCTATTTCCTCTGTTTTCATCAAAACTGAAAATTATGGGACTAGATGTTCAACATTGCTACTTATTGATAACAATAACGAAGCTACATTTATAGAACGTAGATATGATCCTAAAACAAGTAAAATTATTGATGAGAATACTTTTAAACTGGTTTTTAGTTAAAAAACAGCGTTTATTCATTCGGTCAATAACTTAATAATAGCACCCTTTTTAATGACTTATAAGTACGACAAGCCCACATTATTACAAGCTTTTATTCCTATCATTTTTTTAATCATCGCTCTTTTCATAAATGTTCGGATTTTTGGGGATGCATCCTTAGACGGTTCCAATCAAATAATTCTTATGTTTTCTGCAGGTGTAGCGTCTCTTGTAGCTCTTCGTTTGGGAATTAAGTGGAATGTAATCAGAGAAGGAATTATCGACAGTATAAGTTCGGCAATGGGTTCTATGATCATTTTACTTTTAATAGGCACTTTAGCTGGTACTTGGCTTCTTAGCGGGATTGTACCTGCCATGATTTACTATGGACTTCAAGTCCTAAACCCAACTATTTTTCTCATGGCTGCTTGTATTGTTTGTTCTATTGTATCCGTAGCTACAGGCTCTTCGTGGACAACCTCTGCTACTGTAGGAATTGCTTTAGTTGGAATTGGGAAAGCATTAGGCCTTCCCGTTGGTATGATAGCCGGAGCTATTATCTCAGGAGCTTATTTTGGAGATAAACTTTCACCACTTTCTGATACTACAAATCTTGCTCCAGCAATGGCAGGAACTGATTTATTTACCCATATACGATATATGCTCTATACAACTGTTCCTTCCATAACTATTTCATTAGTTTTATTTTTGATCCTTGGTTTTATGTATGGTGGTAATACGGAAATAGCAGAAACACAAGTTATCCTAGAAGCTATAGACAGTAAATTCAATATCAATTTCTTCCTATTCCTAGTACCTGTTATTATGGTCATTTTAATTACTAAAAAAATGCCCGCTATTCCTGCAATTACTATTGGGGGGCTATTAGGAGCTGTTTTTGCGCTAATTTTTCAACCTGATCTTGTTCAGGAAGTCGCTCAATTCGGTGATACAACTCTTGAAAAGGGATTCGTAGGCATTATGACTTCAATGTATGGTGATATTAGCATAGTTACTGGAAATGAAATGGTAGACGAACTTCTTAGTTCTGGAGGTATGTATGGAATGTTAGGAACTGTCTGGTTAATTATTTCTGCAATGATTTTTGGCGGTGTAATGGAAAGAAGTGGCATGTTGAAGCGCATTGCAGAGGGAGTAATTAGTGGGATTAATTCTGCAGGAGCATTGGTAGCTACTACCGCTGGAACTTGTATTTTCTTCAACGTAACTGCCTCAGATCAATATTTGGCAATTGTTGTCCCCGGTAGAATGTATGCCGATATCTATAAAGACAAAGGGCTAGCACCTGAAAATCTAAGTCGAACACTTGAAGATTCTGGTACAGTTACTTCTGCCCTTATTCCTTGGAATACCTGTGGGGCTTATCATTCGAATGTACTAGGGGTGAGTACTTTTGAATATTTCCCATTTGCCTTCTTCAACTTAATTAGCCCATTTATGACGGTGATCTTTGCAGTATTCAAAATCAAATTCAGAATGCTTAAAGATGCACAAGGTGTAGGAGCTTAGTCATTTCGAGCGATAGTATGGAATCAAAGAATTTGATTTCCAGCTCATAATAATCAATAATTCTTGTAGATAAACCATAACACTTCGTCCATTTGTGCTTGAACCTGACGTGTTGGAATTACATAGTTATTATTCATAAAACTGAAAATAAGCTTCTTCCCCGTTTCAGTAACTAAATATCCGCTCAAGCAGTGATTGTTGCTCAAAGTTCCTGTTTTAGCAAAAACGTAAGGTTTTCCTCCTTCTTTATGAGCATAAAGTCTTCGAATTGTACCCTGCTTTCCTCCTTGTGGAAGAGTATCAAATAATTGATCATCATCTACCAAATCATCAATTTTATTAAGTAGAGTAACAATGCTTCTCGGGGTAAATAAATTGTACCTTGAAAGACCTGAACCATCTCGCCAATTTGGTGAGTCTGGCAAATCATTCATGTAATTTTTAACTACATAATTGATGGCACTTCTTGAGTTTAAACTCTCTCCAAGCTCCGATGCTACCATTAGCATGATTTGCTCCGCAACCAGATTATCACTTGGAAGCAACATGTACTTATACAATGAATCTGATTCCATCCCATAAACTGTATTATGAATTTTTGGTATCTTGAAATTGGATAAATAATCGACTGATTTTTTTAACGTATCTGATAATAATTCAACAAGAAATTCTGGAGTATAATGGAAGGGCTTATCCGTTTCATACCTTGAAGTATCTGAAGTAAACTGGTACTTGAAGTCATTTCCAACACGGTCTCTTTCTAGTACAAAGCTACCGTCCTTATTTTTTTTCTCGTCTTTTATATACTTACTAAAAATTGCCGGGCTAATAAGATATTGATCATTTTTCTTTGCAATTCTGTACTCTTCAATATGCTCAATCGTTACTCTGGCAATATTTCCGTAAATAGGTAACGGACTTTTCTCGGTTGAATAATAGGAATTATAATCTCCCCAAGACCATCCAGGACCAAGGTTTTCATCATCAAAATTACTATCAGCGAAATATAGATTTCCCTCAAAATTATGTAGGAGATCAAAAACATCAGTAGTCCCAAAATCAGGATGAAGGAACGAAGGATCACCCGTTCCCCAAAAAATCAAAGAATCTTCTCTAATCACATATTTCAGCGCAGGTAAGCGATCACCTAGTATATTTAATCCTGCATAATATGTGAGCAACTTTGTATTCGAAGCTGGAGTCATATACTTATTCTCATTCACGGAATAAATAGTCGAGTCTCCTTCTGGATCATAAAGCATGAAACCTGTTATAGTTTTCGAAAAAGTTTCGGAATCTTCGAAAATAGAAGCTAGTTTTTTTTGAGAAGAGGATTCAACCTTCAACCCTTCAATGTGATCAGGTTTTGTGGATATATCTGCTGTTTTACAAGCAAAAAATCCAAGCATAAATCCAAGAATCAGGTACTTATTTCTCATAACTAGAATTAATTTAACTGATCTAATGCTATATCAATTCTACTTAAAACTTCCTCTTTCCCGAGTAGTTCAAGAGAAGCAAATAAATCCGGTCCAAAACCTTGACCTGTTGTTGCGATTCGAACAGGCATCATTACTTTGCCGAAACCTACTTCATTTTCTTCTACAGTAGCTTCTAGCGCTGATTTTAATGCCGAAGCAATAAACTCTGTATCAGATAACACATTGATTTTTGATTGGTACGCTTTTACTAATCCGGAGCTATCGTCTTTCCATTTTTTGAGGGCGCTTTCATCATACTCTTTTGGTGTTTCGAAGAAGAATGAACCCATTGATATGAATTCATCAATTTTTGAAACTCGTTCATGAAGTAATTCTACAACGGTCGTTAAATACTCTTCTCCTTTTGTCTCAAATCCTGCTGCTTCAGCAAGCTTTTTAACTCTTGGCAATAAATCTGCAACTGAAGTTTCTCGAATGTAATGTTCGTTGTACCACATTAATTTTTTATGGTTGAACACAGCTCCCCCTTTACTAACCCGATCGAGAGTAAATAATTCACAAAGCTCTTCTAAACTATGGATTTCAGAATCATCGCCAGGGCTCCATCCCAAATAAGACAAGAAATTTACCAACGCTTCTGGTTCGTAGTTTCCTGAGATATAATCTTTAGTGTTTACTGGAATACCTTCCGTTTCAGCTTTTCTTTTTGAAAGCTTCCCTCCAGTTGGACTCATAATCAAAGGCAAATGCGCCATTGTAGGTGGTTCCCATCCAAAGGCTTTATATAATAGCATATGCTTTGGAGCTGAGCTTAACCATTCCTCTCCGCGAATTACATGAGTAATTCCCATGGTATGATCATCAACAACATTTGCCAAGTGGTATGTTGGCATTCCATCAGATTTCATTAACACCTGATCATCTAATCCTGCTGTTTCAAATGATACGACTCCACGTACTAAATCTTCAAACTTCACGGTTTCACGGCGAGGAATTTTGAGCCGAACTACATATTCATCACCATTAGCTAATTTCTTATCTACCTCATCTTGTGGCAAAGTAAGACTGTTCTTCATCGACTGACGAGTAATAGAATCGTAACTTGGAGACGGATTTCCTGAAGCTTTTAAACGCTCCCGCATCTCTTCAATTTCTTCTGTTGTATCAAACGCATAGTAAGCATGCCCTCCATCAACTAATTGCTTTGCATATTCAGCATACATTGGCTTGCGCTCACTTTGGCGATATGGTCCGAAATCTGCTGGTTTATTTGGACCTTCATCAATAGTCATTCCTGCCCACTCTAGGGACTTGATGATATCTTCTTCTGCTCCCTCAACATATCGTGCTTGATCGGTATCTTCAATTCTTAATACAAAAGTACCGCTGTTATGACGAGCAAAAAGGTAATTATAAAGTGCGGTTCTTAATCCGCCAATGTGTAAAAATCCGGTTGGTGAAGGTGCGAAACGTACGCGAACGCTCATTAAATTCTTTTCTTTAATTTATGTTTTATGGAAAAAACAAAGGTACGAAATTTTGATCAAGACTTTTGGCTGTAGTAATTATAGATTTTGAATTTTGAACGCTAATAATTCAATGTCATTTCGAGGGATTACTAGACTGAGAAATCTTAAGTATTCCTTAAAAAAACTCGTTAGATTTCTAGCAATCGCACGAAATGGCAATGACCATTTATTAATTGAAAATTCTACATTGATACTTACACTTCTAACCCCGCAATTTGCTCCTAATTTATTTGATCTAGCTTCTATGTTAAAAGCAGATCGGGTAATTCTGCAGGATGTTGAAAAATGGTCTCGAAAAGGAAGAACGCATCGTGCTGAAATACGAAATGAAGAAAGTACGCAATGGATCAATCTTCCGATTTTAGGTAAGGATCGAAAAAAAGCAATTAAAGATGTAAGGTTAGATCACTCTCAACGATGGTTTGATCCTTTTTGGAATGCCATAACACATAACTATAAAAATGCTACTTGGTTTGATTTTTATGAAAACGAACTGAAATCGGATATCCAAAAGATAACTGAGTTCGAGTACATACTCGATTTCAATCTATATTTCTTCAATCGGTTACTTCAGTTTCTAGAACTGAATATTAATTTTGAACTTGCCGGCAATATCGAAGGATATAGTACCTTTCCTGATGAATGTGCAAAAAATCTTGGTGCTGATATTTTATTCTTAGAATACAAATCGAAAAACTACCAGCGCCAAAGTCGAGAAACTCAAGCTTCAGTTCAAAACCACCCTACCTATAATCAGGCTTACCTAGGATTTAAACCAAATTGCTCGATTTTAGATTTACTCCTTAATGAAGGTAAAGAGAGTTTTAAGGTGATTGATCAACTCAAGTAATTCCTAGAAAGATTTATTGTGCCCATTCTGGAATCACACCTAAATCAATTCCAAATACCCAACTAATCAAGGTTAATGACGCAACTGATAAAATCCCTATGAAAATAAAGTTTAGCCAGAGTCCTGCTTTCGACATTTCTGGAATGGTAATTTTTCCACTTCCATAAACAATAGCGTTTGGAGGTGTAGCAACTGGAAGCATGAACGCACAGCTTGCTCCAAAAACAGTGGGTATTGCCAATAATAACGGGTTTTGACCAAGCCCAATCGCAACGGAAGCAAGTATTGGAAGAAATGCAGCTGTAGAGGCTGTGTTACTGGTCATTTCTGTTAGAAACACAATAAGAGCGATAACTATCACAATGATTAATATAATGGGCCAGGTGTTTAGTCCACCAATTCCAGAGCCAATCCAACTTGCCAGTCCTGTACTGCTAATTGCCGACGCCATACTGAGACCGCCTCCAAAAAGAATCAACACGCCCCAAGGCAAGCTCTTTGTATCAGACCAAATCAAAAGTCCTTCCCCATCACCCGTTCCAGATGGAATCATAAATATAACTACCGAAGCCATTATAGCGATGCCTCCATCAGAAAGGCCTGGAATTAAATCTTGTAATAGAGGTCTAAACATCCATAATAAAGCGGCCGAGATGAAAACGAAAGCAACTTTCTTTTCCTGATTTGAAACTTTACCAAGACTTTCTAATTGATTTCGGATAAGGTTCTCGCCCCCTTCAAGCGCCTGTATTCTAATTGGATATACAATTTTGGTCAACACAAAGTACATAATCGGCAACGAAACCAGCATAATGGGAACGCCAACCATCATCCATTCTAAAAATCCGATTTCAATTCCGTAATTCTCATTCAAAAAACCGGCCAGTAATGCATTTGGCGGAGTACCGATCAATGTTCCCATCCCACCAATATTACAAGCGTATGCAATGCTTAGAATTAAGACAATCTCGAAATTTATTTTTCCTTTCTTACTATCAGTAGAAACCAAATCAAGAATTGAAACGGCTATTGGGAGCATCATTATGGCGGTTGCGGTATTGCTTACCCACATACTTAAAAACGCGGAAGCGATTATAAACCCAATAATTATTGATGAGGGTTTAACACCAACAACGCTTAAAATGCTGATCGCTATTCTTCGGTGCAGTTGCCATTTCTCCATCGCCAAGGCTATAATAAATCCCCCCATAAAAAGGAAAATAAGTGGGTTAGCATAAGGAGAGGTTGCTGAGGAAATAGTTGTAACTCCCAAAATTGGGAAAAGCACTATAGGAACTAAAGCCGTTGCAGAAATTGGGATTGCCTCGGTAATCCACCAAATACCCATAAGTATGGTAACTGCAGCCGTTTTCCATGCTTCTTCCGATAGACCTTCAGGAGCAGGGATAAAGAGTAAAACAAAAAATACAGCAAGCCCACCGAGAAACCCAGTGCGCTTGCTATAAGAAAGTAAATTATCCATAAAGTAATTCTAGTTATCAGCTGGGTAGCCTTCTTCTTCCAACCAGTATTCTAAATAAGGTACATTATAAATACTTGTCCAACCAAATACTCGGAGTCCATTAGTAAGTTGCCAGATTGGAGGTCTTCTTGCTTCAGGGTCTTTTGGAAGATTACTCACTTCTTCGAGTGCATCTGCTAGGATACGTTGATTTTCGTACGAGTTAAACTCTTGTGGTAATTCTTCGGTTTTTAGATGCTCAGCTCTTTTCACAGCTTCATCTAATAAACTCTTTTCGCCAGAATATTCGAATCCAAGAACCAAACTGCTTATCGAAGAAAGGTAGGATTCCATTTCGTGATTTAGGGGAGGAACATCACGAACTCTTAGCGCATGATCTATAGCGGCCCGTTTAATTCTTTCGTCACCAGTAAGCTGGTAATATTTTCTAAAGCCGTTTGCTTCGTAAACCTGAGTGTAACCGTAGCGATTAATTATAGCTGAACCTCCTTGATCAGGATGATATTGTAATTCTAACATTCTGTTAATACGATCATCAAGTTCAACTTTATACTTATCCATCTTAGTTGCATCATAAATCTCACCAAGGTTCCAAACAGAAAGGTATAATCTGCGACCTTTTAATCCATGTTCTCCAAATATTCTACGCACATAATAATCACCTGTCTCAATGGCAACATCAAGCCCACGGTGATTACCATCTAAGTAGTACGATGATATCCAGCCTGCTGTCCAAACATGAGCACTAAGCAGCGATGTATAATGCTGTGCAGCATGACGACGTCCCATTCCAACATAAGGCGACCCTTTTGGCATATCCTCATGTTGGAAAGCGTGGAGCGACTCATTCGTATCCCCAAAATAGATTGGATCTTTTGGCCAGTGAATATTATCAACGTCCATGGTATGCATACTTGCCGCTTTCGCAGTTTTGTAATACATAGGATTTCCAGTTCTAACAAATTGTAGCCACCACATGTAATCGTTTCCAGGCTCGTTGTTAGTCCATTGGCTCCACTCATTACCATAATAGTAAGTTAAGTTATCGCCATAGTTAAGCATTCCGTACCATGGCTCCCACTCTTGGTTGAATTTCATCCACTGGAATTTATAGTCTAATCCCCTTTCATAGGTGGCATATTTCTCTAAGCCAGCAGACATTTTGCCGAATGCTTCTGAGGCAGCATACCATTCAGGTGTGGCATGAGTTACCGGGGAATCCATAAACATATTGGCTTCTTTCTCAACTTCAGCACTGGTGCTTCGATTATGGAAATTAATAACCATTTCAGTGGTTTTTGCTAATCCTTGGGCATAATTTCCAATCATTCCACTATCGTTGTTATTGTCTTTCTTAGCGAAGCTCAATGGTTCAACGGATGGACTCCAGAAATAGGCAGTTAACTTATTCTGTGAATCGTCCACTTTAATTTCTTTTGGATATTCTTCGAAGAAACTTTGAAATCCAATAGTTACGCCCCATTTTTCGTCTGAAATATCTACCCAGCCTGGAGCGCGTTCTTTCGTAACATCTTCACCATTATTTCCTGAAATAGTTGAAGTAAATACTCCCTCCATTCGTGCATCTGCTGAAGAATTTTCATAAGGTGGAATCTGGGATGGATTTGGTCCTGTTTGAAGAAGAGAAAAATCGGAACCCGAATTCAGCATTGAGCTAATAATTTTACTCTCGCCTGGCTCATACCAAGATCCATCATAATAAGCTGTAGTTACACTAGCATTTTCTGACAAATTGTAATTCAATGCAACCCCAGTAGCTTCAATTTGATCATTAGGGATCATGAATCCTGGATCGTTAGCCAATAATGATTCATCTATAATCTCACCATTTTGTGTCGCAATAGCTTCGTACTCTCCCGGTAATATTTTATGCATATCAGGAACTCCTGTATAAACGAAAGTGTGTTGTACTTTAATGTAGCTTTTTCCTGCATAGGCATGAATTCGAATAATAAATGGAGCCTTGTTATTATCATCTCTTGAATAGCTGTACTCCCCTTCAACACGAATAATTGCATGTAAAGGACCTGTTCCCTTTTCTTTCACTGTTCTAATTACTTCAGCGTTAGATTTGTCCAAACCAGCTTTATCAAGAATATCTAAGAAAGACGCTCTACCCGGCTCACCAGTTGCAATTACATCATCATCATCAAAACCGTCGCCATCCAAATCAAGCTCTACTTTATCCAAGAAACCACTCCCTGCTGGGGATCTTTGAAATCCTCCTCCAAGTCCTTTTTCAACAGTAAATCGCATAGGCCCCGTGTTAACTACTACCTCACCATTAGGGCGCTGATTGTTCATTACAGTGATTGATTCATCATACATCCTAGCATTTCGGATATTCTCACCATACTCAACGTTATAGGACTCTCCTTCTTCTGTAAAGAAGAAAACCCATAACCATTTAATACTATTATCAGCTGGTTCCCAAGTAGTCACTTTTGTTATTTGTGATGGAATTTCATCTCCACTACTATTAAGTACACGAACATGGTCTGGAGAAAATAATTCCCCTTTAGGTATCGGAACTCCGAAAACCTGTGGGGTTCCCGCAATATTATTTTCTACAGTTATAGGAATTTTTGTTCCCGAACTTGAAGCATTACACCCTAAAAATGTAAGTGAAATTATTAGTATTTTAATAAGACTTCCGAATTTCTCGTCTGGTAAGCTTTTCATTGTGGTTGCGCTTAGTTGTTAAATATTTGTTGATTGAGTTGTAAAGCAGCAGCACCTAGTACCGCAACATGCTCTAACTCAGAAATTTTGATTTCGATTTTTGAAAGTGATTTTGGATATGCAAAATCAGACATGCTTTCATACATACTATCTTTAAATAAGTGGAATGCATTAGACACAGAGCCGCCTAGTATTATCATCGCGGGATCATAGGCATACATGACAGCTTTAATTGCATTACCAACATGCTTTCCAAACTCATTGTATATTTCGATAGCTATTAAATCACCGTGTTGGGCTTGCTTAAAAACTTCCTGCCCCTTCATATTTTTTTGTATTTCAAAAAACTGTCCAGAACAATAGTGTTCAAAAATAGAGTCTAAATAAGGAAGCATACCTACTTCACCTGCTCCACAGTTTTCGCCAGAAACTAATTTCCCGTTCATTATTAAACCCGCACCAAAGCCCGTTCCTAATATCAAACCTACAATAGAATTTTGTGCTATTCCCTTACCAAAGTATTTTTCTCCAAGTACATAACAATTAGCGTCGTTATTGATAAGTACTGAAACTTTGAATTCTTTTTCTAAAATTGATTTAAGGGGTACAGCTTTCCAGGCTGGGATATTTTGAACATCATAGACGATCCCTTTTTCAACGTCTACTACACTTGGAACCCCAATACCTATTCCTTCAACATTCGAATTAATTACTTGTTTAATTAATTTCTTAATTTGATTAATCAAATCTTCAGGATTTTCTGAATCAATTATAGGCTCACTTTCTAGCTCCACAATCTCTTTGTTCTCAACCCGAGCAACTCTCACATTTGTAGCCCCCAAGTCGATTCCTATAAGACATGTGTTTTTCACCTAAACCTCTTGACCTTTTTAGTTAGTTTACTTCCGTTTCTTTTTTACCGAACTCTATTGTTTTATTACTGATAAGAGGTTTTGCCCAAAAACCGATACTCAGTATATATGCGAAGGTGATATACAGAAACATCATCCCTATCCTCAATCCAAAAACATCACCCAAAGACCCTACTATAAGTGGCATTATTGCACCGCCTGCGATACCTGTTACTAATATTCCAGAAACAGAACCATGATGTTCTGCAACTGAATTAAGTCCCAATGAAAATATAATTGGCCACATTACCGCTATAAAAAATCCTATTGCTGGGAACATATACAGTGCTACTGATCCCGAACCGAATAATGCAATAGTAAAGCATAAAAGAACTATAGAAGTAAAAAGAACAAGTACTTTTTTACTATCCATCACTTTTAAAAGGAATAGGCCTAGTACAGTTCCCGCTGTCATCATTCCCCAAAACCAGGAAACCGTTGATGCGCCAACCGTTTGGGGGTTATAGCCATGATAGGTAGATAGGAATTCTGAAATCCAATTGGCCACCCCTTGTTCGGTCCCTACATAGCAGAAAATACCTAAGAAAAATAATAGAACATTTTTATTCTTTAGCAATTCTAGATGGGTCTCAAGTGCTCCTACTTTTTCGTCCTCGTTTTTTTCAACTACTGGGAATTTAGAAACTGCAATAACAATCACCATCAATAGAGAAACGAATGCGAATAACCAATAAAGTGAAATCCACGGCAAGTTCTCAGGAACTAGATTGCTAAGAAGAGAGAGGATAAAACTGGAATCATCAGTACCTACGTTAAGAACTAAATAAGTATAAACTAAAGGACTAAGAAAAGAAGCTAATCCAAAGAATAGTTGAGCTACAACAGAATTGAAAGCAAAGTTTTCTTCACCGCCTGATACTCTTAGTAAAGGGTTTATGGCTACTTGTAGCATTGCCATTCCCGAGCCAATTAAAAAGAGTGAAATTACAGCGATGTGATATACTGGAAAAAGACCAAATAACAAAGCACCTAAAAAAGCTACCAAGAAGGCCTGTATCATTACGATTTTTTCGCCATACTTCTCAATAAGCATTCCTGCGGGAATTGACATTACGCCGTAAGCGATAAAAAAAGCGAAGGGTAATAAGGCAACTAGTGTTAAACTTAAATCAAAATCTTCAATGATTTGAGGAACTAGTGGACCAATGATGTTCGTCAGAAACGAAATAACAAAAAATGTTAATACGATTAGCCCGACTAAATAGTAATTCCTTTTCATACTGTTAATTATTTTGATTTAAAATTGAAAGATTACTTACTCTTTAACATTGGAAATAATGCTCTTACTTCCGCTTCTGTAGGCTGTTTTCCATATTCACAAATCTCGAAAGATTCGGCGTATTTGAACTTTGAAGCTTGTTCTTTTCCATACCATTTTTCAAGACCTTTTCTTTGTTCAGCTGAAACGCCCATTCTTCCAATAAATCCATTTCTAAGAAATTCCTTTCTTTCTTCAGCGCCTTCAGGAACTTGATCTAAACTCCCTGAAACCCATGGAAGCCATTCGTACACCTGAGATTCATGCGCATCAAATGCGTCTACTTTTTTCTCAAAAGTTTTATCTATACCCACTACGATATCATGACTGAAAGGATTTGGTTTTTGAAACCCATCTGACATATAAAGAAACACTGGATTTTTACGTAATGGTGGAGTATCAGGAGTTACATTAGGTACAACTACCATATACGCTGCGTCCTGAACAAGAACACCTGCATATCTGTGATCCGGATGATAATCGTTAGGTCTTAGCCCTAAAACGATATCTGCATTCCACTCACGTATCTCTCTAATTACTTGTTGTCTAATATGAAGGTGAGGTAATAATTCTCCATCATGATTATCAAGTACTTTATATTCGTCAATACCTAATCTTCTACCTGCTTCGGCTGCTTCGGCTCTTCTTCTTTTGGCAAGCATTCCACCACCTTCTTCATGATGCCCAGCATCTCCGTTAGTGATAGCAAGAAATTTTACAGCGTATCCCATTTCTGCAAGCATTGCTGCAGTACCACCCATTTTTGCATCACCATCATCAGGGTGAGCAAAAATTGCAATTACGCGAATTCTATCATCTTCTTTTTCTTGAGCAAATGTTAATGTGGTGATTAACAAAGCAAAAACAAGGACTGAAAGTAATTTTATTTTCATGATTATTGATTAGATAAATGGTTTAAAAAAACCGGGATGACATGGCGATCATCCCGGTTAAGGTCATCACAATTAAATTAGTTGTATTCCGAATTTTGAGACATCTCATCTGGAGCTACGTCAATTTGTGTTTGAGGAATCGGAAATAACAGTTTTACCTGTGATTCAGGAATTCCTAACTGAGCTGACATAACAGATTTAGCTACACCAAACCGAAGTAAATCTGGCCATCTCTTATTTTCAAAAGCTAACTCAACTCTTCTTTCGCGAAGTAGTTTTTCTTGGAATGTACCAGGAGTAAGCGCGCTAATATCAGCAAGACCTGCACGGTTTCTTACTTCATTGATTAGATCATACGCAGGTAAACCCTCACCCAATGCTTCTGCAAGGTTTAACAGAACTTCAGCATAACGAATTTCAACCCAGTTTACTTCCGAATCGAAAGGAGCTCCAGGTGTATCGTTAAACTTAGTTACATTATCTCCATCAGCGGTGTCAACATTTACTGCAAACCGAGCATCACCAGCTTCGAAAGCGTTATTGATGAAATCATCTGTAACGTTTTGTGGGGCACCACCTCCACCAATACCACCGGCAACACCCATATTGGTATACATGTCTGTATAAGAGCTTCCTTCTCCTACGTTACCATTTATGAATTCTATTTCGAAGATGATTTCATTATTACCTTCGTTACCTGGTCCCCAGATATCTGCATAGTTTGGAAGCAAGTCATGTGGAGAAGCCACTACTCTTTGTAGAGGAGCAACTGCTGCAGAAGGATTACCCGATTGAAGATATACTCTTCCAAGTAGTGCAGCTGCGGCATAGCTAGAAATTCTACCACTAGTAGGCAATAAACCTTCCGCGGTAGTTAAATCAGTTGCAATTTGTGTAAACACTTCAGAAGCAGAAACCTGATTAGGCTTATAACTTGCAGGGTTTGAAACCTCAGTTATTTCTAAAGGTACATTTCCAAATATTACTGCTAGATGGTAATAAAGTAGAGACCTTACAAAAAGAGCTTCCCCTTTTAATTTATCTTTAGCAGCATTGTCGTTGAAATCAGCTCCATCAATCCTAGAAAGAATTGAGTTAGCTCTTGCTATACCTTGATAAGAGGCTATCCAGCTTCTATTAATTTCATTAGCATTTGCTTGGTCAGCAAATGTGTCGAGAAATTCTAAGCTTTGAGCAAGACCAGTAGCACCACCACCGTTTGCTCCATTGTCTGCACGCATTTCCATAAAGAGCACATAATTTACTCCAAATGTACCATTTGACTGGAGCGCATCTAGCACGCCGTTCATTGCCACCTCAAAATCAGATTGTGACTGATAGAAATTCTGAACGTTCCTGTCTGATATCGGTCCCAATGTAGTAAAATCGTCTCCGCACGAAATAACTAGCATTGGAATTAATAATATTAATAATCTTTTTTTCATGATAATTTCCTTTAAAGTTCTCATTAAAATGATAAGTCAATGCCAAATTGAATAGTCCTCGATAGAGGATAAGCACCGTAATCTTCGCCCGGTGTTAAACTACTTCCCGCTTGAAGGCTTACTTCGGGGTTAAAACCTACATAATCAGTAAACATGGCAAGATTAGTAACAGATGCATATAAGCGAGCTCGTTTAAATGCTCCCTGCATAAAGTCTACAGGTAGTGTATATCCCATAGTCACATTCTTAATTTTCAAGTAACTACCGTCAGAAACCTGATATGAAGATTCTCGGTTATTATTACCATGAGTTCCTGTAGAACGATCCGCTCTTGGATGTTCACCATTCCCAGGATCGCTTTCCGAAATCCAACGGTCGTTAAGAACTGCATATGAACCAAAATTTGCTTCACCATTCATCAAGTGACGTGCAGTAAGGTTAAGAACTTCTCTTCCACCCACACCTTGAATAAATACGCTTAAATCAACTCCTTTATAAGAAAATCGGTTTGTAATTCCATAGGTATAATCAGGCTGATAGTTTCCAATTACTGTACGGTCGTCATTTGTTATAACACCGTCACCATCAACATCCTTAAATCTAAAGTCACCTGGTCGCGCACCACCTGGTCCGACTAATTGATCCACAGGAGCATTATCAATTTCTGCCTGATTTTGATAAATACCTTCTACTACAAAGCCGTAATAACTACCTACTGCATCACCAATCCTAGTGATGTGCCTTACACCAGCACCACCTGAACTTAAGATGGGATCCCCTTCAGGTCCTAACTTAGTTACTTTATTTTGATTGGCTGCTATATTGAAGTCCGTAGCCCAAGTGAACTCGCCAACAATATTTCTTGTGGTAATTGCGAATTCAACTCCTTTGTTTTCTACCTCACCAATATTAGTTAATGCGCTAGCATAGCCAGACGAAGCTGGTAAATTTACTGATAAGAGTAAATCTTTCGTAGTTATCGTATACCAATCGATGGAGCCATATACACGATCTTGATAAAGAGCGTAATCTACACCAAGATTAGTTTGGTATGAAGTTTCCCAAGTTAATTCTTCATTACTTGGTGAAATAGGAGCTACACCATTTACTTGGTTCCCGGCATCATCTATATAGTTTCCGCCTCCTAGTAATCCAATTGCTCCATAGTTTGGAATTTCAAAGTTACCAGTAACACCATAACTACCTCTTAACTTTAACTCGTTAAACATATCCAAGTTACTCAAGAATGATTCCTGATTAACTCTCCAGCCTAAAGAAACGGAAGGGAAAACCCCTGTTTGATTATCAAAACCAAATCTGGAAGATTTATCTGTTCGAACTGTAGCGGTTAATAAATACTTGTCTTTAAATACATAGTTGGCTCTAGCTAAAGATGAAACCAAGCTCCATTCTTCTGCAACCTCATCACCACCTGTAATAATACCACCATTTACGGTTTGTATTTGATCATCCGTAAAACCATTCGCTTCGATTGTACTTCTTTCTAACCGTTCTTTTTGAGCAGTATATCCAACTATAACGTTTAGCTTATGGTCTGCACCAAATGTTGTGTTATAGTTAAGAGTATTTTCCCATAGCCAGTTAAATAAGTTACCGGAACTAGATTGTGCATAAGGTTGGGGTGAAGCTTGATTTCTATATAAGAATTCAGTTCCTCTATAAAAAGACTGTTGAAGCCCTTCTACATTATATCCAACTAATGATTTGAATGTTAAATTATCCGTGATAGATACATCACCATATACATTCCCAAATATCCTACTATTGGTAATGTCTTCATTGATAAATTTCATAATTGCCAATGGATTACTCGCTGTAGTAGTACCACCACCCAAATAAGATTGGTTGTCTAACTGATTGATTGTTCCATCTGCATTGTATGGCTTAACAACAGGTGAGTGAACCATTGCAGAATAAATGATCCCTGGAGGTTGTCCAAAATATGGAGCGCTTGCAGGTAAACGATCGTGTTGTGTTAATGCAGAATTAATATTTGCACCAACAGTAATACGGTCGGAAGCTTTATGTGTTAATCCGAGACGTAAGGTAAAACGATCAAAAGCTGATCCATCAATAATACCTTCTTGATTTAGATAACCACCTGAGAATGAATAGGTGGTTGTTTGATTCCCACCGCTAACAGAAAGATCATAATTTTGCATTGTTGCAGGACTCAGAACCAAATCTAACCAATCAGTATCTGTACCGTCCCAATTTACATATTGATCTGGAATTAGATAGTTCCCATTATCAGGTCTACCTGCATTTGTTGCAGCATTATAGCTTGGGTTCGCTGGTTCATTACCTAGTGCAATTTCTTGCAGGTAGTTATTATTTCTAGAATCTTGTGTATATGCAATCAATTCTGATGCGTTCATCATCTCAGGTGCATTGAATACATTTGAAACTCCGGAATAAGCACTAAAGTTAATATCTGTTCTACCAGCTGTACCAGATTTTGTTGTAATGAGGATTACACCGTTTGAACCTCTAGAACCATAAATAGCTGCCGCAGAAGCATCTTTCAATACCTCAATGGATTCAATATCCTTAGGGTTAATTGTGGCTAAAGGATTTGCATTTGGAGATTGAAATGAAGCTCTTTGAGTTCCAACAGCCGACTGCAAGTTCGATGTTGCAGAAATCGGTACTCCATCAACTACATAAAGAGGGGTATTACCAGCTGAAATTGACCCCGTACCTCTAATCAAAATTTGTGGAGAAGATCCAGGCTCACCCGTAGACTCAGCTACATTCACACCTGCCATTCTTCCTTGTAATGCATTTTCAAAACTTGAAACAGGTACATTTTGGATATCTTCAGATCTAACTGAAGAAATAGCACCAGTTACTTCGGTTCGTTGCTGAGTTCCGTAACCAACAACAACTACATCATCAAATGCCATTATATCTGCTTCCAGACTAACATTTACTTGGTTTCGACCTTCAATAAGAACTTCTTGAGTAATATATCCGATATAGCGAAATACTAGAATCTCAGAATCATCTGGAACACTTAATTCGTAGGTCCCATCTACTTCTGTACTTATTCCAATTGTAGTTCCTTTTACAAAAACATTAACAGCTGGTAAAGGCTCACCTGTTTCAGAATCTATAACAGTACCTCGTACAGTAAAGTTTACTTCTCTACTTAGTACTTTTTCAGATGGCTTTTTCCTAATTAATACGATTTCACGATTTTTAGAAATTGCAGCTTCGTATTCAGTACCTAGAAGTACAGTTTGCAATGCGTAACCTACAGAAGCAGATTTAAGAGTTACATTTATATTCTTCTTTAGAATCTCTAATTCAGAATTAAATGCAATTCCTAGCTTTGCCTTGTTTGCTATCTCTTTTAGTACATCACCAAGTAAGATATTCTTCTTCTCAATTGTGATAATACTTTGGAGTTCGGGTATCGCGTTTGAATAATCGTTTACCGAATAGTACGGGCTTGTTTGTAGGTTATTTGAGGCTGAAGTAATTAATTGTGCATTTGCACTAATACTACTTGCCTGAAACACAAAAACCGTAAAAATAAAATATAGAAAATTTATTCTACTCGGTTTCGTAGCTGTTTTTTTCATATGTGTCCTCGTTAGCTGGTTAATATTAATCTTATTTAATAGCTCAAAAAAGCGCTACCATTTTATATATGTGCTTGTTTTATGTTTTCATTGCTTGTTAAAATTGTCAATGTTCTTTAGAAAAAATGACGACGTCCTGATCAAATTTATACTCTAGATCCAGAGACATAGAAATCGTTTCTAGTACATTCTTGAGCATTCTACTTTTAAATTCTGCTGTTAATTTAAGTTCTTCTATTTCAGAAGTATCAAACTTAACCTCTATATCATACTTTCTCTCTAAGGCCAATTTAACCTTATCCATTTTATCATCTTGAAAAGCTAAGTATCCATTTTTCCAGCCCAAATAGGCATCTAAATTTTGGACATCTTCAGTACCAATTGATTTTTTGGTGATATTAAATGCACCTAGCTTACCAGCCGTTAGTATCACACCATTATCACTACTTTCGTTATCCCCTCTAAATGAAACAATACCCTCTGCTACAACAGTTCTAACTACATCGTCTTCCGGAAATGATCGGATGGAGAAAGATGTACCTAGTACCTCTACAACTGTGCCTCTTGTATATATTATAAATGGTTTATTAGGGTTCTTGGCGACTTCAAAATATGCTTCTCCATCTAAGTACACTTCTCTTACGTCTGTACCAAAAACACTTGGTAATGAAATTTTGCTTTCAGAATTCAAAGAAACTTTTGTTCCATCAGATAGCGTAACCGTTCCTCTTTGCCCCCTATCCATCGAAATCTCTTTGAGGGTTGGTAATAAATCAGGCTCTTCATTAATTAGATATTGATTTGCATATATACCAATAAGCATAGCTACTACAAATATTGCAGCTACTTTAGTAAATACAAACCAATTTGAAGATTGAAGCCTATATAATTTCCTAGTATTAATTTTTTTAGAGTAGCCTAGTTCTTCATCCATTCTGCTTTGAAGTACAGCCCAATCTAATTCAGCGTCGAAGTTCTCATCTTCTATTCCAAAATCAGGGGACATACTCCAAATTTTCTCAAACATCTTCATTGCCTTAATGTTTTTACGATCTTCAGCTAACCATTCATCCACTTTTTCAGCTTCATCTACTGTACATTTTTCGGCTAAATATCTAGCCAATAGCTTACTTTTCAATTCAGTTAAATTTTATCTTTTTATTGTTTCTTGTTAAGACAGAGCAGGTTTGTAATACCCCTAAAGAATTATTAAAAATCTTCAAGAGAAATTTTATCCCTTATAAATTTTACTGCCTGACCTATATGATTTTCTACTGTTTTCCTTGAAATATTCAAGACTTTAGAAATTTCTTTATAACTAAGACCATGCCTTCTATTTAAGTCAAAAGCTAACCTTCTACGCTCTGGCATTTCTTCTACAAGTTCCCAGATACGTTTCAGTTGCCGAATTTCTTTCTCATCTAAATGTTCATAGCTAACCTTATTACCCTCGGTGTTTTCATGAAGGCTTTGTGTTTCTTTTTTGTAGTTTTCTTTTAATCTGTACCGCGCTTTCTGCTTCTCTAATAAGTTTAGCGCTTGGTTTCTGACCGACTGATACAAATATGCCTTAAGAGAGTACTGTATTTCCCACTCTTCTCTATTTCTCCATATTTTGAGGAATACATCCTGAACACAATCTCTAGCTAATTCTCTTGACTTTGTTATTGTATTCGCAAATCTGATTAAAGAATTATGATATTCGAAAAAAAGATCTTCGAATGCCTGCTTATTTCCAGAACGAATTTTCTCCACACTTTTAACTTCATGATCGCTAAAGTCTTTTTTTCCTTCTATATAAGCAAAAAGTAGCATTATGTTTTAACTAACCCTTAAACCAATGTCTTTAATGTCCTTTTTTCCTTAAAGAACAATGGCCTTGAATACTCAATAAACTCAAACTTTCCTCTAAAAACTTTTTTATTTCTTATTAAATGATTCTTATAAATAAAAAACAACAGGCACTACACCTGTTGTTTTTTTAAAACCCAATTATTTTACAAAAAATTTAATTAGTTATCGCCACCTGTTTCTCCTAATGCAGGACCACTTCCTGCACCATCTGGTGCACCACGACGATACCTAAAAGTTTCAGTAGGTCCGGTTCTACTTGTCATTCGTTCTACGTACGCTTTTCTCTCCTCTTCTGGTAGGTCATCTAAAGTTGCGAAACGATTGTCACTTGTACCTGGGTAATTATCTGACAATGAAGTAAACTGACTTAAGTAAGCCATTCTTGATTGGACCTTATTTTCAACATAATCAGAAATATCAACGGTCATATTTGGAGCTTCAGATCCCCAATACATGTACTCACGAATACTAACGGGCTCTAGACCTTCCTGAATTACTTGTTCAGGAAAAATAAGATGCCATTCTGCAGCTCGAGCTGCGTCAACTGCTAAGTAGGCAGCTGAACGGTGATCATTTTTATGCCAAACTACATAACGATATCCTGGCTCAAAGCTAATCAATACATCAGGTTGAATTTTTCTATACCACCAAACCATTCGTTTAACCAATTCTTCTTTGTCGGCAAATTCAACCATACCATCGGTATAGCCTAAGTTGATATAGTTTTCTTCTGGAATATTTAAAGCACTTAGTGCATTAATTTGCTCATGTCGTCTGATCTTCTCAAGTCTTTGACGAGTCATAGTTCGGTCTCTAGTACCTACGTTACCACTTGTTAAAAGCATTACGTATACATCATTTCCATTAGCTTGTAGCATTGCTAACGTTCCATGCCTTCCTGCATCATCATCAGGGTGTGCCCCTACTAAAAGTATGGTTCTTCCTGTCCATTCCTCAATGGGTATTTCGGGCTCAGAGGAGCTCCCTTGAGCGAATAACAATGTAGGAACTAGCACAAATATTGCTAAAAGTGAAGTACTGTATTTGTTCATATCTATCCTATTTATTGGTTAGTGTCATAGTATTACTATAACCGTTTAAGTTAATTTATTTTATCTTTGTGTATTAACATACCTGCCTTCTCATCAAGTATTATCTCAACAGCTTCTTGATTTTGTAAAAAAGAAGCGGGTCTATCACTAGATATCTCTCCTAAAAGACATTCTTTCGTGATTTTAGCTTTTCTATTACCTAGCGATAACAGGTATATTTTCTTGGCGCTCAATATGGTTTTAATACCCATTGTAATTGCCATTTTTGGAACATTTCTAAGTCCTTTGAAATCCTTTGCTGCATCCTCACGAGTAGTTTCATCTAGTTTAATTAACCTCGTAATTGAGTCTTTCGAAGACCCGGGCTCATTAAATCCAATATGCCCTGTTCTACCAATTCCAAGTAGCTGAATATCTATTCCTCCTACATCAAATATTTTTTGCTCGTATTCAGCACAATATGAGCTAACATAATCTCCAGGTATTGAACCATCTGGAATGTTAATATTCTCTTTTAGCACGTCAACATGATCAAAAAAGTGTTTATTCATATATACATGATAACTCTCTGTTCTGGAGGCGTTCATTGGATAATATTCATCTAAATTAAAAGTAATTACATTCCTAAAACTTAACCCCTCTTTATGTAAACTTATGAGCTCTTTATATACTTGAATTGGAGTATTTCCTGTAGCTAAACCCAATACTGTTTTTTCTCCATTACTATTTTTAACAGCTATAAGTTCAGCTATTTCTTTAGCTATATATATAGAAGCTTCATCAGCATTAGAAAAAATCTTCAATTCCATACACTCTTAATTCTTAAGACTGGTTATGATTATTATCTTATATAGAAATAAATCTGTTATAATATTAAGACCGCTCTAAGTTCACTATCCCCTATATAAACTCTACAAATTTGAATTAAATCTTGAAAAACGTAGTTTTCTTAAATAATTCAAGTACTTGACTAATTTTTTTACTCTAGCCCATTAATGAATAAGATTCACAAAAACACAAACTGGAATAAAATCTACGCCTTTATATTCTGCTGGGGAATTGTATGCGTTCTTCTTTTCTGGTTTTTTACTCAATATTTCAATCTACCGTAACATATGCATTGGATAGATTGGGTTGTACTTTTAGCATTTCTAGCTTATACCGTTTGGGATGGCACTAAGCGTTCGAAAGACGCGCATAACATTGAAGGATATTTACTAGCTGGACGAAATATGCCGTGGTGGGCTGCTGGTCTATCTATTATGGCAACTCAAGCTTCCGCAATTACATTTATTGGAACAACCGGAATTGCTTATGTAGAAGATATGCGCTTTGTTCAGGTTTATCTTGCCGTTCCTTTTGCAATGATCCTCATCTGTATTTTTCTAGTTCCTTTTTTTAGTAAAATGAAGGCTTTTACTGCCTATGAAGTTCTTGAAGAACGTTTTGGATTAAAAACCAGACTCACTACTAGTGGTTTATTCCTAATTTCTAGAGGATTAGCATTAGGCGCTGTGATTGCTGCCCCTTCTTATGTTCTAGCTCTTTTGTTAGGCCTACCTCTTTCTGCAACGATCATTATTATAGGCTTAATCGCAACAGTTTACACAATGATTGGTGGAGTCGCTGGGGTAATTACTACCGATGTAAAACAAATGGCAGTAATGATGTTCGGATTGATTTTCTGCTTCGCTATCATCATTTTTAATATGCCTGAAGATATTGATTTTGGTGACGCCCTTTATCTTGCAGGTAGTTTAGATAAGCTTACTGCTCTAGATCTGAATTTCGATCTTAGTGAAAAGTATAATGTATGGAGCGGGGTATTTGCTGCTTTGTTTTTGATGCTTTCTTATTTCGGAACCGACCAAACTCAAGTCCAACGATATTTAACAACACCTTCGGTTGGAGAAGCTCGTAAATCCCTTCTACTTTCTGCATATGCCAAAGTACCAATGCAGTTTTTTATTCTCCTTCTTGGCGTGATGATGTATGTCTTTTTCATTTTTAACGATGCCCCAATTTCTTTCCGTGCAACTGATCCTGTTGCTCAAACGGAGGAGCAAGTTCAGCGAGAACAAATAGTAAATCAACAATATGAAGAAGCTCGGCAAAATCGACAACGCCTTGCAATCGAAGCGGCTAAAAATCGAGATATGGTATCTCAGCAGGCTTTTCTTGAAGCAGACGCTGATTTAAACTCAGCTAGAAAGAAAGAACTCGCTTTGCAAGCTGAAATCCGACAGACTGATGTAAACGACACCAACTATATCTTCCCTTACTTTATTCTGAAATTTATACCTATTGGTTTTGTAGGATTAATTATAGCTGGAATTTTTGCCGCTGCAATGAGTTCTATTGACAGTGAATTAAATGCCTTAACTACTGTATCCATTGTTGACTGGTATCAACGATTAGGTAAAGAGGAACATAGTGAAACTCATTACCTCAAATCTTCTCGAAGAGTTACTGCTTTATGGGGAGTTATTGCTACCGTCTCGGCTTTAGCGTTAGGGGAAACTCAATCTATTATTGAGTTAATCAATCAAATTGGAAGCTATTTTTATGGTTCCATTCTTGGTGTATTTATTCTACTTCTATGGGTGAAAAAAGCCAATGGTACTGGAGCACTAACCGGACTTCTTTCTGGGATGTTAACCGTATTTACTTTTGATCGCCTTTTCTATTCGGAAACACTTGGAGATTATTCCTTCTTCTTCCCTTGGACTCAAGCTCCTGAATCCTATTCCAAAGCCATTGAATTCTTGTGGCTGAACCCACTTGGCGCATTTGTGGTGGTTGTAGTTGGGATTATTGTGAGTTTAGCCTTGCCGAAAAAAGCATAAATAGGTTCATATTAGCCTCTTGTTTTCATTGTTATATCAGTATATAATGATATTTGTTCATTCTATTTAAACCTGTTTATTCATCATATTCTACTTAAATAGTAGCCTATCATGAGCAAAACTTAAAGATCAAACTAGGTTGGAGAACAATTCGCAATTGAAATTAAAGATTCGGAAAAATGACAAAAATAACTGTACGTCCTGATTGTGGAAATGCACCGAAGAAAGATTTTCTAAAAGAAATAAATATCGCCTTTGCAAAAGGGAATTCCGACTTTCTTTTAGAGCGTGTAACGGACAAAATTGTATGGAATATTATTGGTGACAAAAAACTTGAAGGAAAAAAAAAGGTTACGGAGGTATTGGAAAAGATGAAAACAGAAAAAGCATCTGAATTAATACTCGATCAAATTTTGACGCATGGAAAAGAAGGAGCTGTAAGTGGAATTATGAAAATGAAAAATGGGAAAAAATATGCATTTTCGGATTTTTATGAATTTAACACAGCAAAAGGTGTAAAAGTCAAATCAATAACTTCATACGTAATTGAATTATAAACTTAAATTAAATAATGTCATTTCAAGCTTATCTTAACAATATTCAAGCAAAAACAGGAATTTGAATTGGGACACGGACACTCAATGGCAATTTACGCATTCCTAAAAGGAAAGAAACCTGACCAAAAAATGAAAGAAATAAAGCTAGTTGCCAACAACGTATATAAAAATAGCGGTACTAATCCTTGTTAGCATTTTTCTCGTCACTAAACTTAGAACCTTCTGGTGAGCGGTATTTCTGAAAGGGAATCTTAAGAAGGTTTACTACATCATCATTTTCTTTGGGATCCATGTGGGTATCAATTCCATAAATCAATTCCTTGGTATCAGCTACTTCGGCAAAGGTTCCAAAGGCTCTATCCCAAATAGAGAAGATATTGCCGTAATTCGTGTCGGTGAACGGCTGTGTGTAATGATGATGTACTTTGTGCATGTAAGGCGTTACAAGCAAAAATGAGAGCGCTCTATCCAGCTTCTTGGGCATTTGGATATTAGCATGATTGAAATGTGTAAATAATGCTGATAAACTCTGATATAAAAAGACAATCCATATGGGTGCCCCTACGATTACAACTCCTAAAATGGTAAATAACATCCGAAATACTGCTTCCCCCGGATGATGACGAAGTCCTGTGGTTACATCAACTGTTGTATCACTATGATGCACTAAATGAAAACGCCACATGAACCTCACTTTGTGCTCTACCCAATGAACTAGGAATGCTCCAAAAAAATCAAGAAGCATCACTCCTACAATCATTTGTAACCAAATCGGCATAGCAACCCAATTCAATAGTCCAAAATTATTGGCAGTCACAACATCAGACGCCCATAAAAGAGCGCCAGCAAAGCCTAAGCCAATCAAAACAAAAAAACCGGTAAGTACAGCGTTTATTCCAGCGTGACGAACTTTCTTATATCCAAATTCGAATAGTGGAAATACTCCTTCAATTATCCAAAATAGAAAAATACCACCCACTAAAATCACAGCTCTAAAACTAGATGGGATATTCTCGAAAAATTCTATAAATGGTTCCATATCACGATTTTTTTACTCCTCTAAAATTAAGCCACAAAATCACTAAAATACAAAGTAAAGCTGATTGTTTTTTGTTTTGTCATTCTTGTAGTAGTTAGATTATTCGATGACAGATATCTAGAATCTTATAAAGGCAACAGACGTTGTTCACGCTCAAGATTCCCCCCTTCGTGGCGATGACTAACTTTGGGATAAACTGATTCTCTAACCTTACCATAATTTTTTTATCTACATAAAAGTAACTGAAAGTATACTCGATCAAGATTATCACTTTCATGGAAATGACTAACTACTTACCCTTGCTGTAATGCTCTGCATTGGAACAGTAAGTTACGACGCAGAGCATCGTAACTAGGTGCGAATTACCTAACATCTACGAGAATAACTTTTTCATTTTTAACAAAAAAGCCTGCTCCAATATTTGAAGCAGACTTTTTTATAATCAGGAATTTATTTTAGTTTTCTGAACCCAGTGCTTTAAATGGGCTTAGTTCAGCTGCTTCTAATGCTACTTGATATGCTACCCAATCCGTGGCAACAAAATTCTCTATGTCAGAGATAGCTATATCGACAGTTTCACGAGCTATGCGAAGTAGGTTCTCTTCGGTTGCTCCTGGCCCGTTAAAGTCGCCGCCAAGATATCGATTAGATCCAGATAGTCTGTTCATTACCGTAACTACAGGACTATCAGTAATTCCTTGCCGATCATCAGGTTTACCAAATATATGGTTCATGAGTTCTTCAACCTTTTCTTTGGTTGACTTACTAATTGTATTTACTTCTTCCATCTCTTCTTTTGATCTAGAGTCTGATTTAAGAAGTGTTTCATTAAGCTCTATGATTTCCATCGCCTCTCTTAATTTGGCTACTGCATCACTAAGATCTTTACGAACCTCATTGGTCTTGTCATAGAATTCTGAAGTTGCTATTAACGCCTTAATTGGCATTTCTATTCTAGGATCGGTATGAACAGTTACCATTGTGGAATCAGATTCAGCCAAGTACGTAAACTTTACTTTATAGGTGCCAGGAAGCACATCTGCGCCACCTGGTTCTGATGCATTTGATCTAGGTGCATTTCTACTTGGAAATCTAACACCTGCTCTATCGAGTCCCCATCTTGTACGGTTTATTCCATTTTGATCAGGCTTAGTTTCTAGAGTTCGGATCTTTTTCCCAGAAGCTTCAAAAATTTCAATTTTAACATCCCCGTCATTCTTCTTCTCGCCTTCTTTTGGCTCAGGTATTTTTACTGAATAACTAAGCATTGCGCCACTTGACCGATTATCGCCAAAGAACATTCCATCAGCTGCAAAACGGCTCCCCATAGCTTGCCTCCATTCTGCTAAATATGCATCTGGAGAAGGAAAGGCTTTGATGGTTTTTCCAAGTTCATCAGCACCTTTTTTAGCTAACTCTCTAAGTGGCCGAATATCATCCATTACCCAAAATGAACGCCCAAAGGTACCAATCACTAAATCATGCTCACGTGGATGAATCACCATATCATATGTAGAAACTGTTGGATATTCATTGGTCCATTTAGTCCAATTTGCCCCTGCATCAATAGAAACGTACAATCCAAGTTCAGTTCCAACAAACATGAGGTTTGGTTCTTCCAAATCTTGTACAAATGAAAGTGCATATCCTTCAAGTCCTTTATTCTGGACTATATTCGTCCACTTTTTTCCAAAGTCTTTGGTATACATTACATATGGAGTCCAGTTACCTCTTCTGTAATCATTGATTACAGCTACGGCTTCTCCGGCATTAAACGTAGAAGCCTTCACCTGCGCTACCCAACTCCCTGCTGGTACATTTTTTATGTTTTTGGTAAGGTCCGTCCAAGTTGATCCAGCATCTCTGGTGATTTGAACATTACCATCATCTGTTCCTACCCAAATTACTCCTTCTTCAAGTGGACTTGGTTCAATTGCCAAAACGGTAGTAAAGTTTTCAGCTCCGGTGGCATCCATCGTAAGTCCACCACTTTCGTATTGCTTTTGCTTGGTAGTATCGTTGGTAGTTAAGTCTGGAGAAATGATTTCCCAGGTTTCACCGCGATCGGTACTTTTGTGAACATATTGACTTCCGAAATAGATTGTCTCTTCATCAAATGGATCAAAATTCAGCGCAGAATTCCAGTTAAATCTCAAATTCTCTCCATCAGGATGAGTAGGACGAATAAATCTCGAACTACCTGTTTGGCGATCTACCCGTCCAACATTTCCTTGTTGAGACATTGCATACACATACCGAGAATTACTTGGATCTATCAATGCATCAAATCCATCGCCAAAATATAATTCGTCCCAATATGAATTTCTAATACCGCCTTGTCTCCATACATATGCTGGACCTTCCCAAGATCCATTATCTTGCATGCCTCCATAAACATTGTATGGAATTTCCATGTCTACATTAACGTGATAAAACTGACCTACTGGAATATTTTCAATGAAACGCCATGTATCACCACCATCATAAGTGATGTTCAATCCTCCATCATTTCCATCGATCATAAAACCAGGATTTGATTTACTTATCCAAAAAGCATGATGGTCTGGGTGTACCCAGTTATAAAATGGATACAGACTTTCAAAAGACTTGGCACCATCTTCACTTTTAGAAATGTATGTATAAATACTGAACACACGATTTTCGTTGAATGGGTCAACATAAATTTCCGCGTAGTAAAAAGGTCTATTTCCAACTTCAGGATCATTTTCTACTGTTTGCCGAAGTTCCCAAGTGTAACCTCCATCGTTACTTCTATAAATACCGTTTTCGCTAGACTCAACATGTGCATATACAACATTTGTTTTATTTGGTGCGATTGCAATTCCAATTTTACCTAGCTCGCCCTCAGGTAGTCCATCTTCGGACGTTAGTTCGGTCCAATTCTCTCCACCATCAACAGTCATATATAATCCAGATCCTTCACCACCTGATTCAAAAAACCATGGCCATCTTCGAAATTCCCACATTGCCGCAAACATCTTGTTTGGGTTGATTGGGTCCATCACTAAATCGGCTATCCCTGTTCTGTTATTTATAAATAAAATCTTTTCCCAAGTCTTACCGCCGTCTGTAGTTTTATACACTCCACGGTCTTCTGTATCTGCCCATGCATTTCCTTGTGCTCCAACATATACCGTATTCGGGTCATCTGGATGAATGATAACACGATGAATATTTCGAGTGTATTCTAATCCCATTAACTTAAATGAACGACCACCATCCATGCTTTTATAAACACCTGCACCAGCACTTTGACTATTTCTTGGGTTTCCTTCTCCCGTTCCTACCCAAATTATGCTTGGACTTTTTTGGTAGATATCTATTGCACCAATGGACGCGGCACTGTACGTATCAAAAATTGGTTCCCAAGCAATGCCACCGCTTTCAGATTTCCAGATACCACCGGAAGCGGAACCTACGTACATGATATCGGGATTCATTTCCACTACATCAATTGCAGTAATACGTCCACTCATACCAGCTGGACCAATATTTCGTGGTTCAATCCCTTTTAACAACTCCATGTCTAGCTGTTGTGCGTTTAGTGATGACATTAACACCAAACTAAACAGCAGTAAAAATCCCTTTCTCATTTCTTCTCCATTAAATTTTATAAACAAAAAAGGGTGACGTTGTTAAACATCACCCTTTAAAAAACTACGATTATTTAATTTTCGCCTTCAAGAATACTATCGATTCTTGATTGTACATCTTCTAAGTGAACTCTGGTAGCTCGATCAGCATTACCCGCATTCAAACGATTATTTATATCTCTTTTTAAGATAGTTAATTCGTTACGAACTATTGGGCGAATATCAGATTGACTTACATTGATATCTGGAGCTCTGAATCCTGAAGGTTCTTCAGTCATCAAATATTCCACTCTATCGATGTATGCTCTTTGTAAATGTCTTCTATGAACATCTATATTTCGGTTTGCACGAAGTTCGCTCCAAACACCTCCTCTAAGTTCGTCCATCATTTCAAAGGCTGTATATGTTTCGCTAGCTCCTCGAGTTTCTGCGTCAATCAGACGACCAATTCTTCCAAAATCGAGAACGCTATTTAATACACCCGCCTGAACTCCTCTAAACGTATCTACAGCTGTAGATTGATTTATTAGATTGAGTATTTCTGTATTATAAGCCCATGTAGGAGCAGTAAATGCATGTTTGTTTAAGAATGCTAGAGCTCTTCTTTGATCATCTTTAGCAACAGGTTCATAAACTTCACCTTCTTGTTCAAACGTTTTATAGGTCTGATATACACCACCAATATAGGTAGTTACATGTCCCATATAGCGTCTCCATTGTCCGATTATATTAAGGTAAATTTCCTCTAAATCATCATAATCCTGTCCTGGTTCTTCAACCCATTCGATTAGATTTTCAGTTATAAATTGCAAATTAGCAAGACCTAGTTCACTAGCATTCATAGCATCATCACCAATAGCTTCAGTTTGTGATCGTGGATCTGCACCGTTCGCATAACCAAACCAATAGAGTGGATTATCACCATTTGCTACAATCCATTCGTTTAGGATCTCATTTTCATCATCAGGGTTTTCAATATCAGGAAACCAAGTATAGCCCCATTTTGTAGCCCATTTGTCATATTCCCCAATCATTGGGTAGAAATTAGTAACACCGTCCCCTGGTTGAGCAACATAGTTAAAACGAGCATAATCCATAATTGAAGGAGCTACACCATGAGTAGATGTAAATTCAGGGTCTCTTAATTGCTCAACTGTATATCCAACACTTGAACCCATATTATGTGGGAAACCTAACGTGTGTCCGACCTCATGTGCTGCAACAAAACGAACAAGGTCACCCATTAATTCAGTGTCAAAATCAACAGCTCTGGCTTCAGGGTTTGCCGCTGCTGTTTGCACGAAATACCAGTTTCTAAGCAAGTTCATTACATTATGATACCATAAAATATCACTTTCTAGAATTTGCCCCGTTCTTGGGTCATGAACATGGGGACCTTGTGCATTTTGAATTGGGTTTGTGATATATCTGATTACTGAGTAGCGTACATCTTCCGGTGTAAATTCGGGATCTTCCTCTGGAGTTGGCGCTTCTTTACCAATTATGGCATTTTTAAAGCCGGCTTCTTCAAAAGCTACCTGCCAATCTTCAATCCCTTGAATTAAATATTTCCTCCACTTTTCTGGAGTTCCAGGATCTAAATAATATATTATTGGCTCTTCTGGTTCTACTAATTCTCCACGTAAATAAGCTTCTTTATCCTTAGGAACTAATTTCCATCTTGTAATAAACCTATTTTGAGCTGCTCTATGTTTTTCAGAACTGTAATTGTATTGATTGATTGAAATAAATCCCACTCGTTGATCGTGGTTTCGTGGAGTAGCTGGAACAGCAGGTAGAAGAATCATAGATTGATTCATCTCCAAAGAAATTGTGTTTGTTTCATCATCATCTGGTGGGGTAGCTGCATCATAAGTTAGTACATGACGTACTTCAATATTTTCTGGGTAACTAGACATTCTTTCAATAAAGGTTCGTCCACCATCAAGACGTCTAACCCCAAAGTTTCTTCTTTGCCCAGCACTTAATCCACTAATTAGTGCTACATCTGATGTATATAAATCAGAGACGTCAATTACTACTCCACTACTATCTTTACTTAAAGACTCAATATCAAAAGATGCTATGACTGGTTCAAAGTTATTATTTCGAACCGATTTATAAACGGGATCATCTTCATCCGCAACACTTGAATATGAAACATGACGAAGCAACACTTTTTTCTCTTTTTTCTCCCATCGTACTACTTGTTGCCCGCGCGCTTTTTGACCTGCTCCACCAAAACTCAAATTCTGAGTAGATCCAGCAACACGACTTACTAAGAGCATTTCTCTCCCTAGCATTTCATCTGATATCTCGAAGTAATATTTATCGTCTACTTTGTGTACATCAAAAAGCCCTTCATCTGAAACAGCTTTATCTGTTATTACTTCACTATATTTTTTCATATCTCCTGCAGATTGCCCTGTTCGTGCCAGTTTTGATGACTGAGAAGATGATGAAGTGACTGACTGGCTGGTTTTACAACCAGAAATCACCAAAAAACCACATAAGAGGACTGCAAAAAACTGCCCCTTTTTAACTATTCCGTTATTCATACTGATTTACTGTTAGTTTTTATTTCGAAGAATTATTGACTTGTAAAGTCTTACAACATTCTGAGTCAAGCAAGAAAAAAGTTCAAAAGCCTGTAAAATTAAATAAAAAAAGCCCCGACTCGTATGAGCCAGGGCTTTAAAAAATATATCTAGAACAAATTAGTTCGCGTAAGCGTCGTTTTGATCTAGATTAGGATTCACATCAGTTTCAGCTTGAGGAATCGGGAAAATTAACTCTCCAGAATCGTAAGCAAATGTACCAATTGCTCTTTGTGTTCGCTTCAGATCATGAAGTAATTGACCTTCGAAAGCTAGCTCAAGCTTTCTTTCAAGTAAGATAGCGTCCTCATCTACTGTAAGTAATGGAACTATTAGACCAGCTCTTGCTCTAATTATATTCACATCTTGAACAGGAGTATTAGGACCTACTTGAGCAACACCAGACTTTAAATTAGCTTCAGCACGTGTTAAGTACATTTCAGCTAATCTTACCACAGGGATATTACCATATTGGTTTTGCCATTTAGTAGTTCTAAGTGGTGTAGAAGCATCTCCGTCTGTGTCATTATAGAAGAAATCAGCTCGCGCATCACCCACTTCATAGAGACCTGTATGCGCTGGAGTAACAGCAATATCACCACGTCCACCAAATCCACTTGAACCGTAAAAGGTATTAAGAGACTGAGCTCCATCTGTTTCTGTAACTTGTAGTGCAAATATATCTTCTGAGCTATTGCTGGCGTTATTAAATGCATCTGCGAAATCCGCAGTCAGCATGAAATCGCCAGACTGAATTACTGCATTCGCAGCGGTAGCAGCAGCCTGAAACTCACCTTTTTGAAGGTATAGTCTTGATAGCATTGCATTAGCAACATGAGAGGTACCCAATACACCATTAGAGGTAGTAAGACCATCTCTAGCAGCAATTAAATCTGCTTCCGCTTGATCATATACTGCTTCAACAGTTGCACGAGTTACTAACTCAAAATTATCTGGTTCAAGTACAATAGGTACTGCTAAGTTGCTTGAAGCATTCCCTGTACTATATGGTAAACCATAAGTTTTTGCTAGTTCGAAGTAAATAGTGCCTCTTACTAATAAGGCTTCAGCTGCTTTTTGATCGCGGACAGCAGCATCATAAACATCAATACTTGCAAGTACAATGTTTGCTTGGTTAATACCAAAATATGCTTCAGCCCAAGTTGCAAATGCTTGACCATTTGAAACCCTTAAGCTTTGAGCAGCTAATTCTTGTAAGTAGCCAAATGTTCCAGTAAAAGTTATTTCTGGTGCATTTGCATTAGTTGCTAACAAGTCAGCATCCATTTGTAATTCCCCGCCAAATAGATCATTATCAGACATTGAATCATATGTACTTAAAAGTACTGCATCCAAATTTGATGGTGATGCTGTTGCGGTCCCTGCATCTATTGCATTGGTTGGTTTTTGATCGAGTAATCCGTCACAACCGGCAAACAATAGGACAGCAAATGCTAGTGTCGTTGTTATTGTTTTATTAATCATTTTCATAATATTTAAACTTGATTTATTAATGTTGATTTGGGTTGTGATTAAAATCCAATATCTATACCAAAGGTATACATTCTGGCTTGTGGTGCGGAATAGAAATCTCGACCAAAGGCAATGTTACCACCTAAATAATCAGCATTTACTTCAGGATCCCATCCTTCATAATCTGTAAATGTCAGAAGGTTCGTTCCAGAGAAATACAATCTAGCTCTTCTTAGTGATAGATTACTCAACACACTTGCTGGCAAATTATAACCAAAAGTTAAGTTCTTAAGACGGATATAGCTACCATCACTTACGTAACGAGTAGAATTTTCATCTCCATTGCTATCAAACAGACGTGCTTGAGGAACATCTGTGATATCCCCAGGGTTTTGCCATCTGTCTAGCTGATCTCTAGTTTGGTTGTCAAAATAACATGCATTACAAGATTGGTAAATTCCACCACCATTGTAGATTTCGTTTCCAGATACAAACTGGAAAAAGAAGTTTAGGTCAAAACCTTTATAGTTTAGGTTGTTGGTAATACCACCTTGAAAATCAGGATTAGGATCACCAATTACTACACGATTCGCTAAATCAGGATCATTTGTAGTACCTGTACTATGATCGATCCCATCAGCACTATTAACATAGTATAGTCCATCGCCATTTGCAGGATCAACACCAGCATATTCATAACCAAAGAATACACCAATAGCTTCACCTTCAACAGCTCTGTTTATACCTGATGTAATAATTTGACCATCAATATTAGTGATTTCGTTTTTGTTTTTACCAAAGTTGAACGTAGTTGACCAATTAAAGTCTCCAACAACATTTCTAGTTGTTAGAAGCAATTCGATCCCTTTATTTTCTAGTTCACCTACGTTTCTTGTTTGTTCTTGTCCTGGAGCACCAGAAGTAGCTGGAACATTTACATCAAGAAGTAAGTCTTCCGTGTTTTTGATGTAGTAATCGATTTCACCTGTTATTCGATCTGAATATAGTCCGAAATCTAACCCAACATTATATTGAGTAGTAGTTTCCCATTTTAAATCTGGGTTTGGACTTCTTGTAGCTTCAAGTGAAGGAGTACCAGCGTAAAGACCAGAACCATAAAGCGCTCTTGAATCAAAGTTTCCAATTGCAGCATTACCAGTTTGACCAGCACTTGCTCTAACTTTTAAGAAGCTAACTACATCTAAGCTAGATAGGAATTCTTCACTACTTAGAATCCAACCAGCAGAAACTGCGGGAAAGAAACCATATCGACTATCATCACCAAATCGAGAAGAACCATCTACACGTCCACTTACAGTAAATAGATACTTGTCTTGGAAACTATAGTTTAGGCGACCAAAATATCCTGTGAAAGAGTATTCTGTTGATCCACCATTATAGCCCTGAACATTCGCTGCTTGGCTAACTTGACGCAAATCATCATTTGCAAAGCCGGCAGCAGTAACATCATTAAATTCTCTAAGTGAATTTTGGTATGAAGTACCTAAAACCATGTTAACAGAATGGTCTGTCGAGAAATCTTTTAGATACTCTAAATAGAAGTTTGTATTAAGGTTTGTAATTCTATCGAATGAATTAAATGCGGAACCTGTAGCATCACCAGTATTTCTTGCAACTGTACTTCCCCACCAACCTTTTTCCTGCTGATCCAGTAAATCTAAACCTACATCACCACGGAAAGTTAACTCTGGAGTAATGTCATAGGAAGCGTATGATTTAGCAAGCGTTCTGAAAACAGTAGATATATAAGAATTACCTTCTTTATACAATAAACCGTTAAAATAGAGCGTGTTGTCATAAGGAGTACCGTCTGCATTATAGATCGGCTGAATAGGAGGTTGCGCAACTAACTGAATCGGAGTCGAGAATGCATTATCATTAGATAATTGATCATTTTCAGTTCTTGTAATACTGAAATTAACACCAATATCAAGTTTAGAATTAACCGTATGATCAAGGTTTAGTCGACCACCTACTCGTTGGAAAGCATTTTTAATTACATGACCTTCCTGATCATCAATAGATCCACTTACATAAAATCGTGTTTTAGCATCTCCACCACTAGCAGAAATATCAAAGGTTTGCGATGTATTATCCTTGTAAGCTTCTTCTTGCCAATCGCTATCAATATTTTCGCCCCAACCTGGAATTACTAAATCGTATAACTCATCTCTAGTATATCCAAATAAAGTACCGTTTACAGTACCATCGTTAGAAGAATTTGCAAAACCTTCATCAAATAATTCTAAGTATTCAGGACCATTTAACCATTCTTTGTTGTTTGATGGCTCTCTAGTTGAAACTTTGTAACTCACATCAATTTTAGTTTCACCAACAGCGCCAGTCTTTGTTGTAATAAGAACTACACCATTTGCACCACGAGCACCATATATGGCAGCTGCACTAGCATCTTTTAAAATATCAATAGATGCAATATCATCTGGGTTGATATCAGCAAGCGGGTTTGTTTCAGCGCCATTACTATTAAGGTTATTAGTTGTAACAGGAATACCATCGATTACATATAATGGTTGAGCACTTGCCGTAATAGAAGAAGTACCTCTTACACGAACTGTGATTCCTCCACCAAGCTTACCATTATCTGCATTAATGAATACACCAGCAGCTCTACCTTGTATGGCTTCTTCAAAACTGTTTACAGGAACGGTCTCAAAGTCTGCTGCAGAAACTGAAGAAATGTTTCCAGTTACTTTCTCTTTAATCTGAGAACCATAACCTACTACTACTACATCATCTAATAAAGCTACATCTAAATCTAAGGTAGCATTTATAGTGGTATTTCCATTAATAGCTACTTCTTTAGTTATGTAACCAATAGAAGAAAAAAGTAAAACTCCGCTATTGAATTCTGATTGTGTAAGTGATATTTCATATCTACCGTCTACATCAGAAGCAACCCCTTTCGCGGTTCCTTTAAGTAGCACCGTTACACTCGGTATCGGCTCATTGGAGTCTGTATCTATTACGACACCAGTTACTACCCTGTTTTGCGCAAAAGCGGATCCAGCTATAACAAGTGTTATAACGAATGCAATTACGCTATTCCTTATTAATATTAGTTTTCTCATAGAAACGTCGTTAATTAGTTTGAAATTTGAAACTTTAATAAACCCACCAGTTAATAAAGCGTTGATCGCCCAACTTACATATTTCGAAAACAAAAATTAACATTTTTATCATTTTTTTCTTCGAATTGATCTTGAAAGGGGTTTTTATAAGGTGTGAAGCGAAATTTACTTAAATTTATAACCTTATTTTTTACCGAAATTGGTTGGGATAGTTGATAAATCACCCCTTTTGATCGATTTATTTAGCGAATAAGTTACATATTAGTGATCACAACAATGAAATTGTAATTTCTTTAAAATCGATTTTAAAGCCAAACGTTAACTCTTTTTAAAATCTAAGGAATCAAGTTTAACGAGTTTTCGAAGATCATTTATTTCATTTTGCTTTAGGTATCTCCATCGACCCATTGGAACATCTTTTAAATCTAAGCCTGCATATTCAATTCTTTTTAGCTTGAGAACCTCAGTACCATGAAATTCAACCATTCTTCTAATCAATCTATTTCTCCCTTCGAATACAGAAATCTGAAAAGTTCTTTTAAGGTCGGCAAATGTTTTAAGATTATGTCCTTTTGCTAATCCATCTTCAAGTTCTACTCCTACGCCATAAGCCCCTAACTCCAATTCCGTTAATTCTCGTTTAGTTTCGACTTCATATGTTTTCTTTACTCTATAACTTGGATGCATTAAACGATGCGCTAAGTCACCGTCATTTGTAAGAATTAAAAGACCAGTTGTATTTCTATCTAAACGCCCAACAGGATAAACTCGGTATCCTGTAGCATTCTCAACTTCGTCTAATACTGTATTTCTACCCCTATCATCATCGGTAGTAGTGATCGTATTTCTTGGCTTATTAAGTAATAGGTAAACGAAGGGCTCTAAACTAATTTTCTGCCCATCAACAATTACATCGTCTTTGCGCCGGACTTTAAATCCCATTTCAGTTATCAACTTTCCATTAACTTGAACTTTCCCATCTGATATATACGTATCAGCTTCGCGTCGAGAACATAAACCTGCATGAGCAATAAACTTGTTTAAACGAATTTCTTCCGAATTAGAATAATTCTGGTCAATAATTGTTGGTTTCTCTTTCTTTGTTTTGTTTTTCTTTTTTGGGATTTGTCCCGGTAACCGCTTTCCTTTTTTCATCTTATTCTTCTTCTCCTGATCCTATTTCATTGTTAGTTTCTTCCGTATCTTCTGATTCTGGTTCAGATTCTTTAAAATTTTTTTCATCTTCCTCTTCTTCCTCAAAATCATCCATCATCAGCTGACGCTCTAATAATAATTGCCGATGTTCAGCCATATCATCGTCTTTGAGGATTTCTTCTATTTCCCGTGGTTTAGGAAGATCCTGTACCGAATCTAACCCAAAGTGCCTTAAAAAATGTTTTGTAGTTTTATAGAGTAGAGGTTTACCGGGGCCATCTGCACGTCCTCCGACTTCAATTAGTGCTTTTTCCATTAATTGCCTAATTATATACCCCGAATCAACTCCACGAATCTGATCTACTTCGGGTTTAGTTATCGGCTGACGATATGCGACTATGGCTAAACTCTCGATCGCTGATTGTGAAAGTTTACGAAATGCATTCTCATGCTGAAATACACTTAACCAATAATGATATTTAGATTGAGTGACGAATGTATATCCGCCAGCTAACTTTTCAATCCTAAAACTCAATCCATTTTCGTCATACCGTTGATTCAGTTTTTCAACGAATTCAGAAACTGTATGTTCATTTATCTCGATTTGTTCTTCATTCTCTACAATAATCGTACGAATTTTTTCGCCCGAAATAGGTTCATCACTTGCAAAGATCAGCGCTTCTATCACAGATGATAAACGACTACCATCTATGAATTGATAATCATTCGATATTTGTTTCTTACTCACATTCCCTCACTATAAAAAAGCCATCGTTACCTTGTTCTTGATAAAGGGGCATTAATAAATATCCATCAGAAAGAGCTACAATATTTCCGTTTTTATCTGTAGCCAACCAATCTCCTTTTTTTATCGGGTCAAAATTCTTGAAGCCTGGGTTCATAACAAACTCATCTCCATCTTCTATTATGTGTTTATATTGGAAATCTACTTTTTCTGGAAAACCGCTTACTTGATTCATTAAATAAGATTGGTGTTTATCAAAGCCTTTAATGTCTTTCTTACTAATTACACCTAAACTTTCCAATAATACTAATAACCCAGCAAAAGCATTTTCTTCTGCTTCTTTTGATCCATGGGTACCAGCTTCAAATGCAAAACCAAACTGACCTGCTTCTTCAACATACTCCATAGAAGTACCTTGAAGGGTGTTTTGAATTCCAAATATTCTAGGAATACCTAACGTAGAAAGTAACTTAGTATGCCTTTCATCATTTGAAGTGATTGCAAATAATCCCCCAAATCCTGAAAATGTATGGAGATCAATATAAAATACTTCTTCATCCGATAGAACAATTGGATCCAAAATTTGAAGTAACTTTTTTACTTCTACTCTATCAATAGAGCTTAATTCTCTGGATTTCGTCCTTCTTATTTTATCTAAGATAGAAGTTACCCAAAGCCGATTCATATCTTCATCAACATATCGCATACCTACACTAAGTGCTGGTATATTTCCTTTAAGACCTAAAAAACGGCCCCTCATAGTATCTTTGAAAGGAGCAATTAAATTAATAATGCGTTTAATCGCGTTAATCCCAGTAGCTTCATTTCCATGTATGCCTGCAACAGCTATAATTGTAGGTCCTTTTTTCGACCCAATTACATCCCCAATAAAATGTTGCGCTTGAGAACCAGGCCTTAGCTTCTGTTCTTCATCAATAAGCTGCATTTATTCCTTTTCTTCATTTTCATCGGCTAGTGCGATCAGCAACCGCCGTGTAATATTCATATAATTGCCCTCTGTAATTATACCAACTAATCTACTATTCTTCACTACCGGCAAGCATCCTATTTTCTGATCCTGCATGATATTCATCGCCTCAATAATCGACGCTTCAGGATGTATGGTAATAGGATTGTGAATCATGAATTCACTAATGGGCCTGTTTACAATTTCAATATCCTCAGTAACAGCTTTCGAATATTCCCTCAAAATCATTCGCATAGAGATCAAACCAACTAAATGCTTTTGATCATCTTCGATAGGAATGTATCTGATTTTCCTCCAGTCCATTAGATTTCCAGTAAACTCAATTAAATCTTCTTTTCTGGCTGTAAATAAATCTGTGGTCATAAACTCTTCTACAAGTAAACTAGAAGGTTTCCAGTTATCCATATCTTGCACTCTTGCCAATCCCCACTTATGAACTGGCTCGCCCTTTTTTTGATTCTTTAACATCGAGGTTGTTATCGCTGAAACAGAGTGCTCTTTGTTGTTTTCCTTTATCAGGTTTGAATATGATTTCACAACCCAATATGCTCCTGTTTGAGCTGATTCAACTCTGTCTTCGATTACACTTAAATAGGTATCGATATCAGACTTATCGATACTTACTTTTTCCAAACCAGATTTGGCGATAGGAAGTAACTCATCCAGAATGAGATCTTTTGCGGTTACCTTTCGCCCTTTTGTCCACTCAAATTTTGTATCCAGCCCCATTTTTGAAGCAGCAAAAAAGTTCATTCTTGCATCATCAAATCCTAATTCTTTAGTTATATCGGAATATTCATCCTCAAAACCGTTTAGCAAACCCAGCCAAAATGCGGTATTTGCCATTTCATCAATAACAGTGGGCCCAGATGGTAATACTCGATTTTCGATTCTTAAATGCGGCTTTCCTCCTGCAACTCCATAACAAGGCCGATTCCATCTATAAACCGTTCCATTGTGAACTTTAAGTGCCATCAACTCTGGTGGCACTCCATTCTTTAGTAACTCATCAGTGTCTTCTACTATATCTGAACTTAAAAGAACGCGAAACCTAGAAATGTCTTCCTTATATATGTCGAGAATAGAATCCTTTAACCATTCTGTTCCAAACATCACTCTTGGACTACTATCTCTAATATGATCACCTACCCCTCTTGTATCTACAGATTGATGAAACAATGCGATTCTGGTTTCAGCCCAAAGTCGTTTTCCTAAAAAAAGTGGTGAATTGACAGCACTCGCTAATACTGGAGCTGTAATCGCTTGGGCAACATTATATTTTGAAACGAATTCATCTGGTTTGATTTGAAGGTGAACCTGAAAGCCTGTGTTACATCCTTCCAACATTGGAGTGTCAAACTTCATGAGTAGTTCGTCCATTCCTTGAATTCTCAACTCATATTCTTTGCCTCTCATATTATCAATAGCGTCGCAAAGTGCTTTATACCTAGGAATTGGAGTAAGACTATCCATGCTTACATCAGCTTTTCGAATAGTAGGTAGAATTCCGGTTAGTAAAACCTCAGCTCCTAACTCTGTTGCTGCAGAACGTACCCGTTCTACATTGCGTTGAAGGTTCTGCTCCATTTGTGAGAGCGCATTGCCTTTGAATTCTAGCGGGGGATTAACATTAATCTCTAAATTAAACTTCGCAAACTCAGTCGTAAAGTTTTCGCTTTCACCACCTAATTTTTCGAGCACTCCCCCCGCATCAAAAAATGGTTTTGCATTTTGGTCGATTAAACAAAGTTCTTGTTCTGCACCAATACGGATAGTATCTGTTTCGAACCATTCTTCGTCAAGCATCTTTTTAAGTGCCCGAAGATCTTTAAGCACGTTCTTCATAAAATCCTGAACCTGCTTGTTGGTTTTTGCTAGTTTTACTCTTTGTTCACCCATTATATATGTTTGATGTGTAAAGGTATGAAATACTTACTTTCTAGAACTTATTGCAAGTTTTTAGCGAATTGCATCAACATTAATATTTACACGAACCACTGCGGTACTTATTTCAGAATCTCGTTCGTAAACTTCCATTACTTTGTTAAGTAAAAATTCAATATAACTTGCTCCCTTGTCTGGTTCTATTTTAAGAGTAACTTCCCAAAGATAATTTCGATTCATCCATCCAATTGCTGATGATGATGGTCCTAAAATTTCTAATTCCGGAACAACTCGTTCTATAACATTCCTCATGGTATGAGCTGCTTTAGTTACTTTGTGTTCTTCTTTTCCTTTTAATATAAAATTAATAAGTCTTGAGTAAGGAGGGTAGTTCAATGGTTTTCTAAACCCCATTTCTTCTTTCGAAAAACCTTCATGATCATGACTTTTTGCAAACTGAATAGCACTATTTTCAGGTTGACGAGTTTGAATAAATACTTTTCCAGGTTTGGAACCTCTTCCCGATCTACCCGAAACTTGACTCAATAACTGGTAGGTTCGCTCATTTGATTGAAAAGAAGGGAATGCTTGTTCTGTGTCGGCATCAATAACACCTACAACAGTAACATTAGGGAAGTCTAGCCCTTTTGCTACAAGCTGAGTTCCAATTAAAATATCAGCTTCACCACTTCCAAAAATATTTAAAATTCTTTCATGCGACCCTTTTTTAGTGGTGGAGTCTTTATCAAATCGAAGGATTCTAGCCTTTGGGAAAAGTTCTACCAAGTTTTCCTCAATTTTTTGGGTTCCCATTCCTTTTACAATCAACTTATCGGAACTGCATACTTCGCAATTAGTATCAGCCCTTCGCGAGTATCCAGAATAATGACACATTAAAATATTTTTTCTTTTGTGATAAGTGAGGCTAACCGAACATTCGGGGCTTTGCGGAATATGACCGCATGTTTCACATTGTATATAATTTGCAAAACCTCTACGGTTATACAGTAAAATAACTTGGTTTTTTTGGGTCAACGCCTCCTCAATTGCATTAAAGAGTGGGACTGCTAACTCCCCTCTCATAGCTCCTGTATATTGTTTTAAGTCGATAATTTTAACATATGGAAGAACTGCTTCAGCATGACGTTCTTTCAGTTCTAATAGTTTGCACTTCCCTTTTGCTGCCATATTCAAAGCTTGCATACTTGGAGTAGCAGAACCCATTATCACAACTGCTTTATTTAGCTTTGCCCTCATTATCGCTGTTTCTCGAGCGTGGTACCTAGGGGAAGGATCCATTTGCTTATAGGAAGTATCATGTTCTTCGTCCAATACAATTAACCCTAGATTTTGAACAGGAGCAAAAACTGCAGATCGAGGTCCAATAGCTATATTTTTAGTGCCTTTTTTAAGTTCTTTCCAAGCCTGAAGTCGTTCACGATTAGTCATTCGGCTATGTAAAACTGCTATTTCGTCCCCAAAAATTTTATAAAACCGAGAAACCGTTTGGGGTGTAAGTGCAATTTCAGGAACCAAAACAATACCGCCCTTTCCATTTTCCAGAGCTTGTTTTAGTGCGTGGATATAAACCTCAGTTTTACCACTTCCTGTAATTCCATAGAGTAAAAAATTTGCAAAGTGCTCTGATTTAAGTGATTCAGAAATCTCACCAAATATATTCTTTTGAGTTTTATTGAGCGACTTAATTGAATTCGGATCAAATTCTAAATCAGGTTCTATAGTATCTGATTCAACTTCTTTATAAGTAATCCAACCAGAATCTTGAAGCTTTCTTTTGGAATAACTGCTAAACTCTTTGAGAGATTTTAAAACGGATTGACGTTTAGGAAGATTTATTTCAATTAACTTTTCGAGTGCCAACTGCCATTTGTTTAACTCGCCATCAATATTGGAAAGAAACTCGGCTGCTTGTTTTGCGGATTTGTTTTCTACCCAATTCCATTCTCTTTCAGTCTTTACAGAAACTTTCAGATCAGGTTCTTCCCATATTTCTAAGATCTTTTTTTTTATTACATCAGTAAGAGTTTTATTAAGACCTGTTCCTTTCCAACGTTTTTTTGCTTCATCGAATGTGTAGCTATCCTTACTTAAAACCTCGTCAACTATTTCTTTTTCATTTTTAGTAAGGACTTCAGTATCAATTTGCTCTGGAACTTTTAGATATTTTCTAGAAATAAAATTAAGCCCTGCTGGAAGTGCCGCCTGAATTACCTCTCCCCAACTACAAAAATAAAATTGATGAATCCATTCTGTAAGTTTTAGTAACTCTCCTTGAAAAATGGATTCCTCATCAAGAATTTTTTTAACCGGAAGAGTTTCGAATGATGGAGTATTATCGTGAACTTTTACAACTACACCTATAGCATAATAATTACGAAGTGGAACCCAAACTCGAACTCCAATCTGAACTTTCTCCCCAAAACTATCAAGTATTTGATATGTGAAAGGCTGGCGAACTGCCGTTGGAAAAACTATGTCAGCGTATGTAGGCAATCTTTTATTCTTGTTGGATTAAAGCTTGAAAGCTTATCCATTTAATACGCTTAATTCAACCCTTATAATGTCAAAATCATATAAAGTATTATGATGAAAATTGGTAACGTAAATACCAAGCTACCTTGCCAATATGTTGTTTGTTTTCTCATAACGCTCCAACTCTTTAGTTTATATAGCTGCTATTGAATAAACTTGTTCCTTCATATAAATAACTAGGATGTCTGAATCAATTTCACCGCATAAACATGCGAACCCTTTTAGTAACGAATATTGAACAAGTCAAAGAAGTAAGAATAGACAGCAAGGATTTACAAATTAAGAAATTTGTTTTGTATTGTTTTTTCTAGCAGTATTTATACTTGTAGTCAGTATTGCAATTAATTGATCACACTCTGAAATTGCCGATTCAATAGCTTCCCCCACAAAAAGAGGTTTTTTCTTTATCAGTCTTAAACATACATGTGTTTCTCTCAATTCTTTCAATCCTATCTTTAATTTATGGATAAAGTCTTTTCTTGATTCAGCTCCCCGAGCTTCGGCATATTGAAAAGCTGGTGAGCTTGCTGATCGAATAAGTTGTTTTGCAAAATATTGACCTGTATAAGACTTTGGCAAACCTTCTGCAAGCTTTATACCTAACAATGAAAAGTCAATTAGTATTTCTTCTAAATCGTATTTCATACAACTATCCTTTTATTTCTTCCTTCTTATTTCCTTGATGTCTATTCTTACATAGAATAAAAAAAGATCCGTTCCTTTTCTCACCCCAACCACCCTTCTCTATCCAAACTTCGATATTGAATAGCTTCTGCAATATGATGAGATTGAATCCTTTCTGATTTATCAAGATCTGCAATGGTTCGTCCCACTTTTAGAATTCGATCGTAAGCACGTGCCGAAAGTCCTAACGAGGTAATTGCTTTCTTCAAAATCTCAGAACTAGTTTCATCGAGTTCACACACTTTACGAACTTGTCGAGTATTCATCTGTGCATTAGAATAAACCCCTTTCAACCCAAGAAACCGTTGCGTTTGAATTACCCTTGCTTCAATTACTCTTGCTCTAATTTCTTTTGATGACTCTCCTTTAGCTTTTCCAGAGAGTTCATCATAACTCACTTTGTTTACTTCTATGTGTAAATCAATTCTATCTAAAAGAGGCCCGCTGATTTTACTTAGATACCTTTGCATCTGCATAGATGAAGTCCCTCCCATATCTTGGGGGTTATACCAATCTCCGGACGGAGAAGGGTTCATCGAAGCTACCAACATCACTCTACTTGGATAAGTTACGCTCATCCGTGCTCGAGCAATCGATACGAATCCATCTTCTAGCGGTTGACGCATAACCTCTAATGCACTTCGTTTAAACTCTGGTAATTCGTCTAGGAAAAGAACTCCGTTATGAGCCATAGAAATTTCGCCTGGCATTGGAATTCCCCCTCCTCCAACCAATGCGACATCCGAAACTGTATGATGTGGAGCTCGAAACGGTCGAGAAGTAATTAGTGCCTTTCCTGATTTCATCAATCCTGAAACAGAATGAACTTTCGTTGTTTCAAGTGCTTCATTTAGTGAAAGCGGAGGAAGGATAGTCGGAATTCTACGGGCCATCATGGTTTTTCCAGAACCTGGAGGTCCCACCATAATTACATTATGCCCCCCTGCTGCTGCAATTTCGAGTGCACGTTTTACATTTTCTTGCCCTCGAACATCACTGAAATCTAGCATATCTAAATGCCCATTTTGCGAAAATACACTTTGTACATCGATCTTTAAAGGGTCCATAGTGCCTCGGTTTTCGAGCCAGTCTTTCACTTGATTTAAATGTTCGAACGGAAAAATTTCAATTCCTTCTACAACAGCAGCTTCTGGCCCATTTTCTTTAGGTACAACGAGATATTTGAATCCTCTTTTTTTTGCTTCAACAGCTACTGGAAGTACTCCTTTGATGGGACGAATTTTTCCATCTAGTGCCAATTCTCCAAGAAAAACGGTGTCTTCCAATTTCTCAGTATGTAATTGGCCAGACATTCTTAATAATCCAATTGCTATCGGGAGATCAAATGCATTTCCTTCTTTAGGTAAATCGGCTGGAGCTAGATTAACCGTTATCCGACCTAAAGGATAATATGAACCTGTATTTCTAATAGCAGCTTCAACACGGTCTCTGGACTCCGAAACAGCTCGATCTGGTAGACCTACCAAGAAAAATTTAACCATCCCATTTGTATGATGGGTTTCTACATCTATAACCGTTGCATCAACACCTACCGTTGATGCACAATATACTCTTGCTAACATTGGAACTCCGAATCTTTTTATTTTGCTTTACGTAGTTAGACTCCGCTGGAGGAAACTCCTTACAAAAAATTTCATAAATTGCACATATCATGAATAAAGACGAGGCAAAATCAAAGGCAAAACACATCTATGAAGAAGTTCAAGGTGGTGTGAATGAAGTGATCGCTCAAATCAGAAAATTTATAAAAGAGGGAAGTGCTCGCAGACTAATTATTAAAAACAAAAAAGGAGAAGTAGTCTTTCAAACTCAGCTAGCATTTGGAGTTGGTGGTGCTGCATTAGTTGGGGCAATGGCTCCCGTAATTTCTGCAATTGGTATGTTCGCCATGTTTATTAACGACTATCAGATTCTTGTAGAACGTGAAATTGATGAAGATGACGATGGTTTTTCTGTAGATGCTGAAGTCATCGAAATTACAGAAGATGACGAAGAAGCTTCAGAAGAAACAAAAGATGAAGCTGAAGAAGAGGAAGCCGATGAGAAAGAAGAGAAAACGGTCGGTAAGAAAAAGAAAAAATAAGCTTCATTGACCATAATCCGATCAAAGCATCTGATTAATCGTAATTAAAAACTAATGCTAGGGAATTTAGTCTTAACAGGAGCCTCTTGGCTTCTGTTTTATTTTGTTCTTAAAAAACCACTTTTGAAAAACTGGTTTTTACCTTTTAATAAACTTCTCAAAGAAATAGGAGTTGGTTTAATCCTTGCTTTATTAGCATTTGCAATCCCTCTGATTATCAAAACTCTTATCTATAACATTGAATGGAGTTTTAGCGACTCAGCCAATTTCACTGATACGATTCAAGCCCTTTATTTTTATTTTAACTCAGTTCTTTTCGAAGAATTATTGTTTAGAGGGGCTTTGCTATCGCTGATCATATATTTCACATCAAGCAGAACTGCTCTTCTTATCTCAGCAACTGCTTTCGGTATCTATCATTGGTTTTCGTATGGGATGTTTGGAAGTGGATTGATACCAATGGTCTATATATTTTTACTCACTGGTGGGATGGGGTTGGTTTGGGCCTATATGTATTCAAAGACGAATTCTATTGTATTGCCCGTTATTGCTCATTTAGCGTGGAACTTTCAATCTGCTTTATTTCTGGACTACCAACCATTCGGACAACTACTTTTTAAATCAACAATTAATCGTGAACTTTCGGAATTGGCCAATTTTGGATTACAAGCTGGTGGAGATATTCTATCTATCCTCTTGATGTTCGGTGGATTTAAATATTATCAACTCAAAAAAAGAAAGCCAACAATTAGCCAGCTTTCCTAAACTCTGTAATACAATAGAGGTTATTTCCAATGCTCCTCGGCAATTGCTTCTAGACTGAGTTCATTGCTTAAATAATGCTCTGCATCTAATGCTGCTTTACAACCTGTTCCTGCTGCTGTAACTGCCTGACGATAAAATGAATCCATCGCATCTCCACAGGCAAAAATTCCAGGTAAATCGGTCTTGGTACTTTGCCCTTTAGTTTGGATGTAACCCACATCATCCATAGAAAGTACTCCTTTAAATAAATCGGTATTTGGTTTGTGGCCAATGGCTATAAAAACACCAGTTACATCTTCGAGCGTAATTGATTCACCGTTTTCTCTATTTTTTATTTTCACACCTTCAACTACTTGCTCTCCTAGTACTTCTTCTACTTCACTATTCCACATGAACTCGATTTTCTCATTTTCTAGTGCACGTGTTTGCATTGCTTTTGAGGCTCGTAGCTCGCCTCTTCTATGAACGACCGTTACTTTACTTGCAAACTTAGTTAAGAACGTAGCTTCTTCCATTGCTGTATCACCCCCGCCAACAATAATTACATGCTGATTTCTGAAGAAAGCACCATCACATGTTGCACAGGCTGAAACTCCTTTCCCACGGAGACGAGTTTCACTTTCAAGTCCTAGCCACATCGCAGAAGCTCCCGTAGAGATAATAATGGTGTGTGCTTTAATCTCAGTTTTTTCGTCAACAGTTAGCTTATATGGTCGTTCACTGTAATCAATATCAGTTACATAACCATATCTAGCATCCGCACCGAATTTAGTAGCTTGATCACGGAAATCTTGCATCATTTGAGGTCCCATTACTCCATTTGGATACCCTGGGAAATTCTCGACATCAGTGGTAGTCATAAGTTGACCGCCAGGTTCAGGTCCTTCAAAAACTATTGGGTTTAAATCAGCTCTCGCTGCATAAAGTGCTGCTGTTAATCCAGCAGGACCGCTTCCAATTATTACTACCTTAAACGTGTTGCCTGCAATATCATCCATAATACTTTCCTAAATTTTTTTAACAAGCAATGATAAGAAAATCGACAATCAATATGAGTCGAATATCTCTATAAGATTGATAGCTTAACTAATAAATCTTAGTTATTCACAATGATTATTGATGTATAGAACCATCATCAACTATAACTTTGGTAAACAGTTCGATTTTAATTTTTCTATTCAACAAAAACATTGGACAGATTTACACATATTGGAGCAAGTGTATTTATATCTACTTGACTAAGAAAGAATTTTTGTAAAAAAGTTTCAGCATCCTCTACAATATCTCGAAAATATATACTGTCGCCGTCTCTTGTTAGGGCAATTACTCTATTCTGTTCCAAGCCTTCTTTTGTAAGAATATAAAATCCTGACCCATCTACCCTAACAATATCATAAGCATCGATAGTTAAACAATTTTCGCTGGAATCATAGAAATAAAAAATAACTTCGGTTTCTGAAACCAATAAGAAAGTATTACTTCCTGAACTGTTTCTGTTACGTTCCCAAAAACCTTCTACACTCCCTGCTTCTTCTCCTTCTAGATCAACATCTTCGCAGGCAATGTTGGTTAACATTAAACAACAAATAATGATTAGACTATATTTATAGACTGCCTTCATTTAAAACCCCCAACATCTTTTTGCTAATTATACATTTTCCAAAGCATAAATACTGCAAATTATTATAAGTAACAGACCACCTACTCTGAAAGATCTTTATACTACTACTAATTCATTTGGATTTTATTTACTCCAAACTTAGGATTGTTTACTAAAATCGAAGTTCTTTTCTCAATTTCTTCACATTTAAACTATAGATTGTCGGGATAAATATTCAATCTCTTAAAAAAAGCGCTCCCATTATTATTTCACTAGAGCCTCAATTTGATTATGTTATACTAAACTAATGTTGGAGGAAAAATTGATTATAGCTGTTCCAAAAGAAACTGCAAAACACGAACGGCGGGTAGCACTTACACCTGATGTTGCCGCTCAGCTGGTTAAAAAAGAATTAGAAGTTTGGATTGAATCTGATGCCGGACTCGCTTCAAATTTTTTAAATTCAGCGTATGAAGAAGCTGGAGTAAAAATTATATCTAACCGTAAAGAACTTTTTCAGAAAACAGATGTACTTTTAGGAGTTCAAACGCCTTCCGAAGAAGACCTTAAGAACTTAAAAAAGAATGCGGTTTTAGTATGCTTTTTGTGGGCATTGCAACACGCTGATTTGGTTGAATCGCTTAAAGAAAAAGAAATTTCTTCTTTAGGAATGGACGCTATTCCACGTATTTCCAGAGCTCAAAATATGGATGCTCTTTCTTCAATGAGTTCAATAGCTGGATATAAAGCTTCTTTAATTGCTGCTAATACGTTGGATAAATATTTCCCAATGATGATGACAGCAGCTGGGACTATTCCACCTTCAAAAGCCTTAATATTAGGAGCAGGGGTTGCCGGACTTCAAGCTATAGCCACTTGTCGAAAACTTGGTGCGGTTGTTGAGGCTTATGATGTTCGCCCTGTAGTAAAAGAACAAGTAGAAAGTTTAGGAGCTAAATTTGTGGAAGTTCCTTTAGAAGAAGAAAACACCGAAACAAAAGGTGGATATGCGAAAGAGCTTTCTAAAGATAGCCAAGAGCGCCAAAAACAAGTTGTGCATGAGCATGTTAAAAAATCGGATATCGTAATTACAACTGCATTAATTCCTGGACGACCTGCTCCTTTATTGGTCACAAAAGAAATGGTAGCAGATATGAAGCCAGGTTCTGTTATTGTTGATTTAGCTGCAGAAAATGGCGGGAATTGCGAGTTGACCGAAGCTGGAAAAACAGTTGTAGCTCATGAAGTAAATATTGTAGGTCCAATCAATCTTCCTAGTCAACTATCTAACCATGCGAGCTTATTATATGCTAAAAACATGCTGAACTTGCTTAATCTTCTAATTAAAGAAGGTGCTGCTAATTTCAACTTTGAAGACGAAATTTTGTTGAACACAACAATTACCCATCAAGGGGAAATCATAAGTCCAATGCTTAAGAATAAATGAATTAGGGATTAGAAATAGAATACCTATTCCTAATTCTGGTATTCCTAATTAAATACACTATGTCAGTCTTAATATTTTCACTTTTTATATTTGTGCTCGCCTGCTTTATAGGGTTCGAGCTTATCGCAAAAGTACCTCCAACTTTGCATACACCCTTGATGAGTGGAGCAAATGCCATTTCGGGAATTACCATTGTTGGGGCACTTATTGTCGCTGGTTCTGTTGGTGAAGAAATTGGTAAATGGATCGGTTTTTTTGCCATTATTCTTGCTACAATTAATGTGGTAGGTGGCTTTATGGTTACCGACCGTATGCTAGAGATGTTTAAGAAAAAGGGGGATGACAAATGATTAGTCAATTCTTACCGGATTTTATCGCTTCTTATGTGCCTGATACCATTCAACTATTGTATCTAGTAGCTACTGCCTTTTTTATACGAGGTCTAAAACTCCTTAACTCTCCTGCAACTGCACGAAAAGGAAATCAATTCGCTGCTATTGGTATGTTGATTGGTGTTTTTGTAACTCTATTCGATCAGCAGATAATTTCATTCGAATTAATTATTATAGGAGTAGTGATTGGTAGCTTAATTGGTATAGTTCTAGCAAAAAAAGTAGAAATGACTTCTATGCCTGAACTTGTTGCTGTTTTTAACGGCTTTGGTGGTGCTGCTTCAGCTATGGTTGCTTGGGGTGAGTTTGCAAGAGCAACTGATTTAAGTATTTTTGACTCTTCTGCATTGGTTACCACAGGACTTAGTGTTTTTATTGGCGCCATCACTTTTACTGGTAGTTTTGTCGCTTTTGGAAAGCTAAAGGGCTTCATCTCAGGAAACGCAATTACTTTCCCGGGGCTTAACTTCATCAATATTGGGTCAATGATAGGAGTACTTGTTTTGATAGGAGTATTCACTTTCGATCCATCAAACACCACTATTTTCTGGATAATTATGGGTGTTTCTTTATTGATTGGAATCACTTCTGTAATACCTATTGGCGGAGCTGATATGCCCGTTGTTATCTCTTTATTAAACTCTTATTCAGGGATTGCAGCATCAATGGCTGGATTTGTTCTCGGCAATAACTTACTTATTGTTTCAGGTGCATTAGTTGGTGCTGCTGGGCTCATTCTTACTCAGATTATGTGTAAAGCTATGAACCGTTCACTCTTCAATGTAATCTTTGGTACTTTTGGTGGCGACTCAGCTTCCGGTGGTGGCGCAGGTTCCGGTGGAGATAAATCTGTAAATGAAACTTCTGCTGAAGATTTGGCTATTCAAATTGCATATGCATCGAAAGTAGTTATTGTTCCAGGTTATGGTCTTGCAGTTGCACAAGCTCAACATGTTGTAAAAGAAGTTGCAACTAAACTAGAAGCAAAAGGTGTACAAGTTAAATACGGTGTTCATCCTGTTGCTGGACGTATGCCTGGTCATATGAACGTTCTTCTTGCTGAAGCCGATGTTCCATACGATTTACTTTACGATATGGATCAAATTAATCCTGAATTTGCTAGTACCGATGTTGTGTTAATCATTGGAGCAAACGATGTTGTTAATCCAATGGCAAAAACCTCACCTGGTAGTCCCATTTATGGTATGCCAATATTAAATGTTGATGAAGCAAAACGTACCGTTGTTTTCAAAAGAAGTTTAAGCGTGGGATATGCTGGAATAGATAATCCGCTTTTCTATGAACAGAAAAATCAGATGTTCTTTGGCGATGCTAAGAAAAGTCTTCAAGCATTGAACGAAGCCTTGAATGACGTATAAGCGCTTCTATTTATTATTCTATTAATTTAAAGCTCTTTCACTTTGTGTTAGAGCTTTTTGTTTTAATGCTCGTATCTTTACAGCAACTAAATAATTGATTCTAAAATGCTCAAAAACTTTTCTAAGATATTTTTTCTTATTCTTACTTCATCACTATTAATTACTGGTTGTCGTGATAAATGTGATTCTGAACCAAATCTAGATGTAGATCAAGATCAACTTGCAATAGATGTTGCTAAAATTGATGCATATTTGGAAACTAAACGTGCAGAAATAGAAGCCAATGGCAATACTATCGAAATCCACCCTTCAGGTATTCGATATGTTATTAAGAGAAAAGGTACTGGAGATCGACCAAAAATATGTGATGATATTACTGTTACTTATGAAGGAAAAGTAATAAGTACTGGGTTCAGTTTTGATAAAAGTACAAATCTTACTTCAATAGATTTAGGCAATACAATAACAGGTTGGCAAATTGGTCTACCTCTTATTAAAGATGGCGGTGGAGATGAGACAGGTAGAATTACACTTTACATTCCTTCAGTCTATGGATATGGTGCTACTGGTAGAACTACTAGTGGGATTCCATCAAATGCTAATTTACAATTTGAAGTCTTACTTTTCGACATAAGGTAACATACCTTCGATTAGGTTATAAACTTTAGCTATCATCAACTAAAGCTTTATTGATTGGCGAAGTATCGCGTTTATTTTTTTCTTTGTGAGTAGTATGAGTTTAGGGGTTCTATTGGTACTCTACGTTTTTCGATTCACGTACCAAGCTAGCAATGGAAATTTGAAATATTAAAAATCAGTTAAAGAATGGAAGATAAAATGAAAGATGGTTCTGGAAGTTATAATGTAAATGATATAAGTAAGTGCCCTTTTATGGGAGGCGCAGTACGACAGACAGCCGGTGGTGGAACTAAGAATAAAGATTGGTGGCCAAATCAATTAAATCTTAACATTTTACGCCAACATTCTGCCCTAACCAATCCTATGGATAAAGACTTCAATTATGCTGAGGAATTTAAGAAATTAGATTACAAAGCCTTAAAGCAAGATCTTGCTGATTTAATGACAAACTCACAAGATTGGTGGCCTGCCGATTATGGACATTACGGTCCTTTTATGATTCGAATGGCGTGGCATAGTGCTGGAACTTACCGAGTTGGTGATGGACGTGGTGGTGCAGGTGCAGGAAGCCAACGTTTTGCTCCACTAAATAGCTGGCCTGATAATGCAAACCTAGACAAAGCTCGATTACTTCTTTGGCCAATCAAACAAAAGTATGGAAAGAAGATTTCTTGGGCTGATTTAATGATCCTGGCTGGGAATGTTGCTCTAGAAACTATGGACTTTAAAACTTTCGGGTTTGCTGGTGGCCGTTCAGATGTTTGGGAACCTGAAGAAGATATTTACTGGGGTTCTGAAGGCGAGTGGTTAGGTGATAAAAGATATACCCACGATAGAGAATTGGAAAATCCTCTTGCTGCTGTTCAAATGGGATTAATTTATGTAAACCCAGAAGGTCCTAATGGAAATCCTGATCCTAAAGCTGCTGCTGTTGATATTCGTGAGACATTCAAAAGAATGGCTATGAATGATGAAGAAACAGTAGCACTAATTGCAGGCGGACATACTTTTGGTAAAACTCATGGAGCTGCAAATCCGGATGAATATGTTGAATCGGAACCTGCAGGTGCTGGTATTGTGGAAATGAGCCAAGGGTGGAAAAATAATTATGGAACAGGAAATGCCGGAGACACTATTACAAGTGGTTTAGAAGGTGCTTGGACAGATACCCCAACTAAGTGGAGCAATAAGTATTTTGAAAATCTTTTCGGGTATGATTGGGAGCTAACCAAAAGTCCGGCTGGAGCTTCTCAATGGCAACCGAAAGATGGAGCAGGTGCAGATACTGTACCTGATGCACATGATTCTGAAAAGAAGCATGCTCCTTTCATGCTTACTACAGATCTTGCCCTAAAAGAAGATCCTATATATGAGAAAATATCAAGAAAGTTTTATGAAAACCCTGATGAGTTTGCGGATGCATTTGGCCGTGCTTGGTATAAACTAACCCATAGAGATATGGGACCAAAGGCATTGTATTTAGGAGAGGAAGTTCCTGAAGAAGAACTGCTTTGGCAAGATCCTCTTCCTGAGGCTACTTATGATTTAATTGATGAAAAAGATATTTCCGAGTTAAAAAGCAACATCATAGATTCTAGATTATCTGTTTCAGAATTGGTTTCTACCGCATGGGCTTCTGCGTCTACTTTCCGAGGTTCTGATAAACGTGGTGGCGCAAATGGAGCTCGTATTCGTTTCGCACCTCAAAAAGATTGGGAAGTAAACAACCCTACTCAGTTATCTAAAGTTCTTAATAGCCTCGAAACCATTCAGAATGCTTTCAACGAGGAGCAGTCTGGAAATAAAAAGGTTTCATTTGCCGACTTAATTGTTCTTGGTGGATGTGTTGGTATTGAGATTGCAGCAGAAAATGCTGGTCAAAAAATAACCGTACCATTTACACCGGGTAGAGTTGATGCAACTCAAGAACAAACTGATGTTGAATCGTTCGACTGGCTGGAACCTGCAGCCGATGGATTCCGAAATTTCTTTGCTCCAAAACACAATACAACAGCAGAGAAAATGCTAGTTGATAAATCGCAGCTTCTCACATTAACAGCTCCCGAAATGACTGTATTGATTGGTGGTATGCGGGTATTGAATACCAACTTTGATCAATCAAACTACGGTGTTTTCACCGAGAATCCTGAGACTTTAACTAACGATTTCTTCAAAAATGTTCTCGACCTAGGAACTCAATGGTCAGCTACTTCAGATGATCAAAACCTATTCGAAGGCAGTGATAGAAAAACCGGAAAGGTTACATGGACTGGTACAAGAGCAGATTTAATTTTTGGTTCAAACTCTGAACTACGAGCTCTTGCTGAAGTTTATGCAAGTGAAGATGCGAAAGAAAAATTCGTTTCAGATTTTGTAACAGCTTGGGATAAAGTAATGAACTTAGATCGGTTTGATCTGAATTCATAACAAACAAGTTATGATCTTAGATCACCATCCGTCAAGAGAATTCATGAATTTCCTTGACGGATATACTTTCCTTCATCTATTAACAAAGAAAGTTACTAATGGAATTTTTTGACCTTATTCGTTCTGGCAATTTAGAAGAAATACAAAAGCGTATTGAAGTTGATTCATCGTTAGTTTCAAAAAAAGATGACAAAGGATTTCCTCCTCTAATTATGGCGTGTTATGTCGATCAATTTGATGTCGCGAAATTCTTAATAGATAAAGGAGCCAACATAAACGAGCCTGACTTTGCTGGAAATACGGCGCTTATGGGTGTTTGCTTTAAGGGAAATACTGAAATTGCAACACTGCTTATTGATAATGAATCAGACTTAAATGCAAAAAATTCTCAAGGTTCAACTGCTTTAATTTATGCCGCGACATTCGGTAAAGCTGAAATAGTCTCACTTTTATTAAATAATGGTGCTGACAAAACGATTAAAGACGAGAATGGAAAAACCGCAAAAGAACATGCTGAGTTTAAGGGTTTTGATGAAATAACTACTCTCTTGAATTCTTAGTTGAGACTTTAAACAGGTTATTTTGCAAACCATTTAGTTAAAACATCTTGCATTGCCTCAAGCTTCACAGGTTTAGCCAAAAAATCATGCATTCCAGCTTCTAAACATCTTTTTTTATCCTCTTCCATTGCATTCGCAGTCATGGCGATAATTACAGGAAGTTTTTTGAGTTTATGCTCTCTTTTTATTAACTCCTGTGTGGCTTGGATTCCATCCATTTCTGGCATTTCCATATCCATGAATACCAAATCATAATCAATGAGCATGCACATCTCAATTGCTTCCAAACCATTCCCTGCTACATCACAACTTTGCCCAAGTCGTTCTAGCATTTTACTTGCTACTTTTTGATTAATAGCATTGTCCTCTGCTAATAGAATCTTTATTTTTCTACTTATCGTAAGTCCATTTAAATTGCCTTTCTGTGGTGATTTAAGTACGCCATTCACATCTGCAAAAATCCGTTCAAGATTATGGAGTAAATGAGTTTGCTTAACTGGTTTTGTAAGATAAATATTAAACTTTTTTCTATCCTCTAAATTTCCCAAATCCATTATAGAACTTAGAAGAACGAGTGGTAAATCTGATTTAGAATATATTTCTCGAATCCCTTTAGCTACTTGCACTCCATTTTTACCTGGCATGTGCATGTCTAAAATACCTAAATCATAGTTTTTAAATTCTTTAGAAGAAGCGTCTATTGCAAAAGGATCTTTATAAGTTGTAACTATCATCCCAGCCTTCTGGCATTGGGCTTTTAGAATGATCAAATTTGTATCATTATCGTCTAGAATAAAGACTTTCTTTCCAACTAGATTTACGGTTTTCTGCAATTCGAATTCTTTATCACTCTTTTTAAATTCTAAATTAAACCGAAAAGTACTTCCAACGCCTTCTTTACTTTCTACCGAAATCTCTCCGTTCATAAGTTCTACAAGACGTTTACAAATGGCTAACCCAAGTCCTGTACCTCCAAACTTTCGAGTAGTACTTGCATCAACCTGAGAAAAGGATTTAAACAGTTTTTCTTGCTTCTTTTTGGGAATTCCGATACCTGTATCTTTTACTTCAAATTGAAGATTTATATATCCATCTTCATCTCTAATTCTTTTTACAAAAATGACGACTTCTCCTTCTTCTGTGAACTTTAGTGCATTTCTAACAAGATTTACGAGCACTTGTTGCACTCTGGTTGAATCACCAAATACATAATCGGGAACATCTTGACCTATATGATATATTAGCTCAATTTTTCTATCTAATTCGGATGCAGAAACTACATCCAACACATCTTCGATTAAATAAGCTATAGAAAACTCCAGTTCTTCCAGATCAAACATTCCCGAATCTATCTTTGCATAGTCGAGTATGTTGTTAATAATACCAAGAAGATTTTCGCCACTTTTATTTATTGTTTGTATAAAATCCTGTTGTTCAACACTAAGCTCGGTATCTTTTAGGAGACCAGACATTCCAATTACCGCATTTAGTGGTGTTCTAATCTCATGACTCATGGTAGAAAGAAATTGAGTCTTCGCTCTGGCTCCTGCTTCAGCCTGTTCTTTGGCTTCTATCAATTCCTTATTTCTGTTTCTTAGAACTTCGGTACGTTCTTCAATTGTTCTTTCTAACCCTTTATTGATATGCACCGTTTGATCTTTTAGATACCCAGCTAATGATGCCATTAATCCCAAAAAGAATGGAGCTGTATCAATAATCCAAAGTAAGTGGTTTTCTACTTGAACTTTCGTAACTGAGTCAAATGAAATAGGCAATCCTTTTAAACTAATATCAAAAAGTGTCGCTATAACAGGAAAGGCAAATCCAAAAGACATTCCAAAAAAGGTATAGATTGTAGTATTTTGATATGATTTTTGGTCTACGTTAGATGACATCAGTAAAAATTTAAACCCAGATTCTTTTAATTTTTTTGAACTATTTTTCTTTTACATCATTCTGCCCAAAGACAACTAGCTAGAAATTAATCTTCTTTGAACAAACTTGATTCAATATTATAAGAAATGAAGTTACCCCGAAAAACAGAGAAACAGAAAGAAAGAGCACAAGAAATCTTGGATCATTTGTACATGTATTATCCAAATCCTGTTTGTGAGCTTAACCATCGAAATCCATTTGAGTTATTAATTGCTACCATCTTAAGTGCACAGTGTACCGATGTTAGAGTAAACAAAGTAACTCCTGCCCTATTCGAAACTTATCCAACTCCAGAATTAATGGCAGAAGCTCCCCTTGAGGAATTGGAAGAATTAGTACGCACAACAGGTTTCTTTCGTAATAAAGCAAAATCGCTGAAAGAAACTTCACAAACCTTAGTTGACAACTTTGATGGGAAAGTTCCCGCAAATATGGATGATCTACTTACCTTAAGAGGAGCTGCTCGTAAAACTGCGAATGTTGTTTTGGGAAATGCATTTGGAATAAATCATGGAGTAGTTGTTGATACACATGTTCGCCGATTTTCTAATCGATTTGGGTTAACCAAGCATAAAGATACTGTAGAAAAAATTGAACGTGATTTGATGGCACTTTTCCCCCAAGAAAACTGGACCGATTTATCACATCTAATGATTCATCATGGACGTGGCCCATGTAAAGCTCGAATTTCAAAAGCTCCAGATCACGATCTTTGTATCAATTATGGAAAGAATTGTGAATGCCAGAAGATGAGGGGGAAATAAATAGCTGTCTAAAAGTCATCCTGAGGACACCTCCGAAGGATCTTGCTGGATAACCACTAAGATTCTACACTTTCGCTCAGAATAACTATTTTTGGTATATGATATAATAGATTTATGATCAACTTCTTCAATTCAATAACCCTTCCAATCCCTCCTATTCGTCTTGATGTTCAGGTTATTCCAATAGAGCAACAAGGGGAATCCTTTCTTTATTTCTATGATAGTCTCGGATATATTACTCCAGATTTTGCTCTTCCTTCTTCCGTTGAGCATATACTTTCTCTTATAAATGGGAATCATAGCGTGACGGACCTACTCGCATTTAGCGATGAGGAAATTGATAAAGATCAAATCTTGGGATACATCCAATTTTTAGATAAAAATCGTCTTTTAGATTCTGAATATTTCGCAAGTTTTGCTGATGAACTCGAGCATTTATATGAGCAATCTAACTTTCATCAAAATACTACCGCAGGAATTTCCTATCCAAAAGGACCCGGTGAGTTAAAAAAATATTTAGATGACGCTTTTGAAGAACATGAACAATCTACTCCGGTTTCAAAAGCCAAAGGATTATATGCGCCACATATTGATCCAAGAGTAGGGTTAAGTAGCTATGTAAAAGCATTTTCGGCAATAAAGAAGTTAAAACCAAAACGAGTCGTAATTCTAGCAACTTCACACTATGCCGGCTTGTACAGCAAACTTTATGATGAAGCTCCATTCATTGTTTCAGATAAAACATTCATCATGCCAAATGGGGAAGTTTCATCTGATAAACCTTCTATCGACGTCATCCTGAACTCGTTTCAGGATCTTTCTTTGGCTGGCATTTCAAATCAATCAAGAGCCCACCGTATCGAACACAGCATTGAGCTTCACCTTCTTTTTCTGAACCATATCTGGCTACACGAATTCGAAATTGTCCCTATTCTTGTTGGAGGATTAGACGAGCTTCTATATTCAAAAAATAGCTTTAAAGAACAACAATTGGATGGATTCTCTTCTAGAATTCAGGAATTGGATAATGAAGAAACCTTCTTTCTTATAAGTGGTGACCTTTCTCATTTTGGACACAAGTTTGGGGATCAAAAAGAAGCATCAAAAATGTTTGATGAAGTTAAACTAAATGATAAGAGATTTATGGATATCGGAGCTTCGGGAAACCCTGATAAACTTGTTGCCTTGATGAAAGAAGAATATGATCCCTATCGTATTTGTGGATTTCCACCTCTTCTCACTTTCCTAAAAATATTCCCGAACCTAAAAGGCGAAATTCAATCTTATGATTTGTGGGATGAAAGAGAGCTAGAAAGTGCTGTTACTTTTGGAAGTATTTTATATCGATGATTGTTTTAAGAGTGTACAAACTTGTCATTTAGAACGGATGTGAGATATGACAGAAAGGAAATAATAATTCAACATTCTTAATTGAACATTGATCCTTTGCTCACGCCTTAATCTCCATTTTCTCAGCGAAATAATCGCAGAAATCCATCATATCGCCGGAAATGCGTTCGTCGTTCGTAGCTGTTTTAAGAGTAGAAGCCATAGTAACTAACGTTTGGTGAAAGAAGATTTTCATTTCATCCACGGTCATATCTTTAGTCCAAAGATCTAGTTTTAACGTATCCTTTTGCTTGGCATCCCAAAGTGAAAGCAACATAGCTCTACATTTTGCTTCACTTTTTCCCTGCATATCATCTGCCTTCCAAATAATATTGGTTGGGATATTCTGCTCGTCTAGTTCTACCGTGATATTGATTTCTTTATTCTGCATAAGTGACTTTCTTTTAAATTATTTACAAAGATACGGTGATTTCAAGAGAGGTGCTTTCATAGAAAAGCGAAATGATTTAAAATTTAATTTGCGCAACCAAATAATTGCACATATATTTGCAACCAATCAGTTGCAAAATAATTTCCTTATGAAAAGAGATATATTTCAAGCTATAGCCGACCCAACACGAAGAGCCATTTTGGTACTAATTGCTGCGCAAGCAATGACCCCAAACGCCCTATCCGAACATTTTGATATTAGCCGACAGGCGACTTCAAAGCATATTCAAGTACTAAACGAATGTGAATTGTTACAACAGGAAAAAGAAGGGCGAGAAATTTATTACCAACTCAAAATCGAAAAAATGAAAGAAGTTGATGTATGGCTAGAACAATTCAGAAAAATATGGGAAAACCGTTTTAGCCAACTAGACGATTTGTTAATCAAACTAAAATCAGTGAATAATGAACGCTAATCTAATATTCGATTTCCTTGTTGATAGGGAAAAGAACACCCTCACTATAAAAAGGGAGTTTGCAGCAACCCGACAATTAGTTTGGGATTGCTACACCAAGAATGAGCTACTCGAACAATGGTTTGCTCCAAAACCTCTAACCGCCAAAACTAAATCTATGGATTTTAGCGTAGGAGGACATTGGCATTATACCATGATTGAACCAAATGGCAACGAACATTGGGGGTACACACAGTACGTTGAAATAGATCCAATAAACTCTTATGTATCACTTGATGCGTTCAGTAATGAACATGGAGAAATTAACACAGATCTACCCCGTGCATCTTGGATCGTTACTTTCACAGATATGAAAGTACATACTTTGGTACAAACCGTGGTAACCTATGGTTCGTTAGCAGATCTTGAAGCGGTAATAAATATGGGGATGGAAGCAGGAATAACTTCTACTCTTGAACGACTTGATGTATTACTTGAATCCTTGTTTAAATAATTTAAAACCATGAATACTGAACTTTTTTTCGACTTTATTGTCGATATGGAAACCAACACAGTAAAAATAACCCGAGAGTATGATGCGTCTCAAGACTTGGTCTGGGAGGTATGGACTAACCCCGAGATCCTTGATCAATGGTGGTCGCCAAAGCCATGGATATCAAAAACAAAATTTATGGATTTTGTAGTTGGTGGACGCAGATTTTTTGCAATGGTAAGTCCTGAAGGGCAAGAGGGCTGGCTGCTTCAGAAGTATACTTCCATTAGTCCAAAAACCCATTTCCAGTTCTATAATACTTTTGCAGATAAAGATGAAAACCCTCAATTACCCGGTTCTGAATGGAATTTGAATTTCAGCGAACAAAACGGAATAACAAAAGTCAATATTACAATTTACAATGAATCTCGTTCGCGCATGGAGAAAATGATAGAAATGGGCTTTAAAGAAGGCTTTACATCAAGCCTTGAAAATCTTGACCAATACCTAAACAAAAAAACAAAGAATAATTAACTATGAATACTGCCCTGTTATTTGATTTTACGGTAAATAAAGAAACATGCACCGTAAAAGTAACCCGTGAATTCAAAGCCTCTCAAAACCTAGTTTGGCAAACTTGGACTGACCCAGAATTGCTCGACCAATGGTGGGCTCCAGTACCATATAAATCTATTACCAAAAAAATGGACTTCAATTCAGGAGGAAGAAGATTATACAAGATGGTGGGTCCTGAGGGTGATGAACATTGGTGTTTTGCTGATTATACATCCATTCATCCAAAAGAAAATTTCTCTTATACCGATGGGTTTTGCGATAGTGAAGGAAATAAAACTAATTTTATTGCAGGAGCAGACTGGACGGTAAACTTTAGTGAATCCGATGGAATAACTACTGTTCTTGTTCAAATAAAACACAAATCTCTTGAGGATCTTGAAAAGATTATTGAAATGGGCTTTAAAGAAGGCTTTATTATTTGCATTGAACAGCTCGATCAATTGCTTAAACAATCAGTACAAAACGATTAATACTTAAATATTTTCAGTTATGAGTAATCAAAAAATAACTATTGAATCTATCATTTCAACTACTATAGAAATAGTCTGGGAAAGCTGGACAGAACCAAATCATATTACTAAATGGAACTTTGCTACCGATGACTGGCAATGTCCATCTGCTGAAAATGATTTAAGAGTTGGCGGAAAATACAAAGCCAGAATGGAAGCTAAAGACGGAAGTTTCAGTTTTGATTTTGAAGCCATCTATGATGAAGTAATCCCTCAAAAGAAACTTATTTATACTATGCCGGATGGCAGAGTGGTAACGACCAGCTTTGAAGACCAAGGTGAAACAACTAAGGTAACAACTGTTTTTGACGCAGAAAGTGAAAATCCTGTAGAGATGCAGAAAAATGGCTGGCAAGCTATCTTAAACAACTTTACCAAATATGTGGAAGCTGTATAGCATTCTTTAATTTATTTGTTAGACAGTTGGCCTTTGGCGACTTCAATTCTTGCGATAATCGCGACCATAGCATTAAAGAATAAATGGAAATACTCAATTCCTTTCGTTTGGTTTTTTAATATCGTTGGATTTGCCGACCTCGTAACTGCTTTCCCACAATTCTTCAGTTTGAAACTATATGACTATGACTTAGGCTTTATCTGGTTAACGTTTATCACCTTTGGGTTAGCCGCCTTCCTAAGTCATATTTATATTTTTATCAGGCTGATTAAAAATTTTAGAAAGAAATAGAAACATGAAAAAAGCCTTACCATTCATTACCATCCTCGCCATTGGCGCTTTCGCAGGAAACATGATTAATATCGGTTTGACTTATGCTGTTCATTGGCAATCGCTTGACCCAATCGTATTTATGGAAACCTTCAGTATAGATTTCCCTCTGTTACTTGGTCCAACTGCCGCTACATTACTTCCTGCATGGATAGGTTCATTGTGGCTATTTCTCATCCAGCCTAAAAAGTCTGAAAGTAGAAGATATTGGATGTATGCTTTTATTGGATTAACGCTGACTATTATACTAACCTCGGTCTATCATTTGCCTATGAATCTGGATTTTATGGCGATGAAATTTGATGCCGCAACGGCCTCAAGTAAATTGCAAGGCTGGGTAATATTCCATTGGATTCGAATTGGGGTTGCGATCGGAGCAGGAGTTTATGCAATCTTAGGGTTTCAGAAGTCTATTAAATAGTTCTCTTATTTAGTTAATACACATATTTCTTGATTTCTGTTTGGTTTGATTTTGTTGAGATATTAAGTTCTTTTAAATGAGATTTATCCAAACACACATATTAACTAAGGCACAAAAAACATCTATTCTCAATATATGGAATAATGAATATCCTGTAAATTTGATACATAAAAACCTATCTGATTTTGAAAATTATTTAGATGGATTAGTCAACAAAAACCATATTCTTTTAATAGATGAGATAGCTGGAATTAAAGGCTGGCTGGTTACATTTACCAGAGAAAATGAGCGATGGTTTGTAATGATTCTTGACTCTAAGGTTCAGAAAAGAGGTCTTGGTTCAAAAATACTTACTTTGGGTAAAAAGGACGCAACGGTTTTAAATGGCTGGATCATAAATCACAATGGCTTAAAAAAAAGGAATGGTCATTTTTACGAGTCTCCCAAAAATTTCTATAAAAAAAATGGCTTTGAAATACTTGAGACCACCGTATTAGAAAATGAGAATCTCTCGGCAATTAAAATTCAATGGAAATCTGAATAAATCATATACATGAAAAGAGATTCTATATGAACACCTCCCAAAACAAGCAAAACGCCATTACCTTCTACAAAATGGCGTACGAAGGAAATCCCCGAAAAGCGATTAAACAATATGTTGGAGAGGAATACATTCAACATAATCCTGATGTAGCAGATGGGACTCAAGGCTTCATAGATTATTTTGAACGGATGCAAGATGAATATCCTGAAAAATCAATTGAGTTTGTGCGTTCTATAGCCGAAGGTGATTTAGTAGCTTTGCATACCCATCAAACTTGGCCTGGAAACGACCAATATATAACGATGGATTTCTTTCGATTTGATAAAAACGGGAAAATTTGTGAACATTGGGATGCTATTCAACAAATTCCTGAAAAGTCTGCTAATCCAAATACGATGTATTGATTTCCGTTTTTTTAAATTAGTTTCTTTTCTATGAAAACTACTGATCTACATAGCATTTTAATGAGTAGGGATAAACCAGCAATGGTTACCTTTTTAAAAGCTCATCCTGAAAACTTCGATGTAGCCATGAAATTAGCTCTTTCACAGGAACAACCTATTTCGTGGCGAGCAACTTGGATGATTGGTGGCTCAGTAAAAAAATATGATTCACAAATTCAGCCCTATATTCAAAACATTCTTGATATTCTTCCTGATTTAGAAGATGGACACCAACGAGAGTTTCTTAAAGTTCTTAATCAACTAGAACTTGTGGAAGAACATGAAGGACAACTTTTAGACTTTTCAATTAGCGTTTGGGAGCAGTTAAAAAAGCAACCTTCTGTTAGACACACTGCTTTCAGAATTATGGTAAAAGCAGCTAAAAAATACCCTGAGCTAGCTAATGAGGTTTTGTTGCTAACGCAGCCTCAGTATATAAATACCTTATCTCCCGGAGTTAAAAAGGGGGTTTTTAAAATGCTTGAAGAACTTCGAAAATACAAAGGTGAAAATAATTAAGGTCTTTATACACCTCTTATATGTACTTTGTTTAAAAAATATGGGTACTCTACACTTAGGCATTCCTGTGTATACAGGAATCTAAATATTACTAAAAAGATAGCCAATAGTCTTTTTCTCAGCTCAGGATTTCAGGCATACGCCCTGAAATGACCGGATTAGATATCAAGTGTTATGTAAATGCTCACTTGTTAATTAATAACCTGCCAGTTCCTTTTAAATATCCCGATCTAACAATTGGGCCACTAAATTTTTTATAGCAACATCCAATGTAAGTGGATCTCCAGGTAAATCATCTCGTTGTTCACTGTACAATACTCGACGAACGGTTTCATCGTCTATCAATTCTTTTACATCTAGCATTTGTAGCCAAACACGAGTGTCGTTGTGTATTATTCCTTCCGCTCCAGCACGAAGTACGTTTCCATTTTTATCAGCCAGGTAACCGCTTATTTGCAAAACCTCTACTGGTTTGAGATCATCACTTAAAAACCGAATTTCTTTCGAATAGTTTGTTCCGAGCAACACCTGCTTTTTAATCAAGCCTTTATCAACTTTAGGATATTCTGCGAAACTCACCCAAATCCTAAGAAAGTAATCGGTTCCATATTCTAGAGCTGCGTTTGCAGCCTGTGCTTTCCATTCATCTTTTGGCTTTTTCATGTGAATAATCATTGGTGGAACGACCTCATCTTCCTCCATTTGTACACTAGCTCCATAAGGAACCTTATCTCCTTCACTACTCCCTACATAAATTCCAGGAGCGTTTTTTGAATTTATTAAGTCATAACCTGATATAAGCTCTAAAGAGATAGGCATACGCTGAATTTTTGCTGTTATGCTATCGGTTAGTTCAATCAATTTTGGATTATCAGAATCGTAATCCTCATCAAAAGAATCGAAACTTGGTTGAACCGTTATTGGCAAAAGTCCTATCGTAGAAGAAGCGTTGGGAAATTTATTAGCTTCATAGGTTTTATAAAATTCGCCTCTCTTAAGTCGGTCAGTCTTTGAGGTTGAAAGTTTTTCGAGTGCACTGCAGGAGGTGAGCAAGACTGCAGTAATCAAAGTTATCCCGATTGTTAGGTATGAATTTTTCATAGTAATTATTTGTGGTGATTTCTTCCTAGGTGTACCATAACCAAATGTAACAGAATCACATTTATGTTCAACGGATCGACTTGCGAAGAATTAAGTCTTTTCATTCCAATAATAGGTAAATGCGGATATATATTTTCATTATTTTTTTAACGGTAAAATGCATCCAAATAATGGTTGAAAACTTTACTTTTTTATTTCCTTAGTACTTTTTACTTCTACCAAAAGCTTTTCTCAAAATACCAATAACATATCCCCTTTTCGGTTTTGATTGGAGTAGCTTTGGAGCTTGGCGGAGATAATGTTGCCGAAATTCAATTCGAAAATGGAGATTCCCAAGATGTAAAAGCGGGACAGGGTGGATCTATTGCAATAGGTGCAGAAGTACAGGTTCCTTCAATAAAATTCTTACTTCTGCAGGGCACTATTGGAATAAAATATGTAACTACTCAAGCGGATATCGCACATATTCGATTAACAAGAATCCCGATTGAATTTACAGCTTAATTTCTTACCACTCAGGATATCAGAGTTGGGACAGGAATTTCTTACCACACAAATATTGATTTTAAAGCAGATGGCATAGGTCCCAATTTTTCATTTAATAATACTTTTGGACCTTTGTTTGAAGCTTATTATAGAGGTTTTGGACTACGATACACCAAAATGGAGTATACTGATGACTTTAACGAGACTTATAATGCAAGTGCAGTTGGAGTTTTCTATAAGCAAGCTATTTTCTTAAAAAAGTAAGGTATTTCATTAGTCACTCCGACTTCAAAGACTCCACAGGATTTGCTACCGATCAACTTGTTCAAGCGTCTCGCTTGGATTTCCTTTTCTATCGCAAGTTTAGAAAAGCACGTGGATACTGAATCAAGTTCAACACAGTCTACTCCGCAAGTTTCTTATTTCTTACACGCTTAGACTAGTTTTGGGAATATAATTTCGGAAAAGTCGTAGTTCCGAAGTTTCTTCATCTGTTAGAAGAAAATTTCTTGTCTTTGGCTGATTAGAAAAAATTTTCAGTATAGAGTGATCTATAAAATTTTTAATTATTTACATATATATCATTAATGATCTGTAGATTCTGAAATATAAAGTCATTAAAATTTTGAGGGTTCGTATGTCCAAAATATTCTTCACTATAGTGTTGTTAAACTTTTTGTCTTTTCCTCTTTGGGCTCAATCTAGCTCAGATAAAAGAGCTTATTCGATTCAAGAGCGGCTAGAACTTTTAAACCAGAAGTCAAGACAGCTCACTGATTTTAAAACCAAGTCAGCTACAAATCTCCCTCAGCTAGATTTCTTCACCGAAATTAAGACCACTAAAAATATAAGCGGCATCATTGACTTACCTTATGATGATAATCCACAAAACTTGGGAGATATCAATGGAGACGGAAGTACCGACTTTATGATAAGTCGAACGATAAGAGATTACCGAACAGAATCTCTTATTGATAACGTGGTCAAAAATGTAGTTTTTTTGGGCAATACTTTTTACGAGGAGTATATTTTTTATGACCAAATCATTCCTATAGGCGATATAAACGGGGATGGTTATGATGATGCAATGATAGGAATTAACACTACTTCTACTACCTTAAATACCGCAACTCCTGCTATACATTTTGGAGGAGAGAATCCTTACTCCGAATCTGTATCACTAACGGATTTTGAGGATATTCTAACTGGAGGTTTTAGAATTCGTCATTTTGATATTAATTCGGATGGGTTTGAAGATATGTTAATAATAAAGTTTGGCGAATTTAGCTCTCAGATTCATATCTCGATAATAAAGGGGAACTCAGCCTTTGATGAAAGTTATCTTGAATCTGAAGAAAGCAGAGAAAGTTTCTCTACTGAGCTTACTTTTATGGACGAATTACCTTCAATAAATGAAGGATATGATTTCGCTTTTTCAAAAGGAAAAATGGCATCAGATAGTTTAAATCTATACATAGCTAATGCTCAAGAACTAGCAAATATTATACTTTTCTATGGCGAGTCTGGCCTTCAAGAATCCAATCAAGAGTATTTAACTTTGGATGATAATGGTTTTATTGGTCCTTATGGTTTCGATATTCAACTATTCGATTATAATGGTGATGGTAATGTTGAAGTATTAGCAACATCAGACAGAAAAAATGTAGCACTTATTTATGAACATATGCCTCAATCCTCACATCTAGATATTTATCCAAGGATTAATTATGAACAAGGAAGTGCTCATGTAATCGGAGATATAAATGGTGACGGTTTTGATGACCTGTTTGTACATGATGATCTTTTTTTTAATGTAGAGGGTGACCAAGAAGGTATTTACCTTCATTTAGGTAGTAACTCTTTTTCTCTTGATAATGGGTTTCCCGCAAACGAATCAATAGCACTATCAGAAGACTTTAATTGGAAAAGTGGATTTTCTGGAGATCCTTATGATATAAATGGAGATTCTCTTGCTGACTTTATTTTAGGATACACCGACGAAGAAACTAATTCTTCAGGATTAGCAATTCTAAAAGGAGGAGAAAATGAACCCTATACCTATCAAAGAATAATAGATGAGTCACAGGATAATCACTTTAAAGAATATCAATCATTTACAAATATCGGAGACTTCAATGGGGATGGTGAAACCGATATAGCTTATATATCCTACAGAGATGGATTAGGAATATACTTTTCTGCAAATGGCGTAATCTCAGATAGCCCCGATGTAGTACTTAAGAATTTATTTAATAATGATATTCCTTTAACTACGTACAGTGGAGATTTTAATGGAGATGGATTAAGTGATATTGGAGTTGGAACGAGTACTGGTAGTGAAATTGGACTCATATTTGGAACAAGTATAGTTGATGAAGCAACAATATTGACCCTTGAAATCAATACAGACGACTTCCCTTATCAGACCTATGATACATTCTTTGGAGATTTAGATGGAGACGGAAAAGATGAGTTGATGCTTGTTTGTGAGAAAACAGAGGACGAATCCATGAACTTACTTATTCTTAAAGGTGGAGATGAGTATCTTCTTGAAAATTTCCAAATATTAAAGATTAGTGACTTAACAGCCCAAGGTTTTTTTGGTGGAATTCCCCAGCATATCGAAGATATTAATGGCGACGGGCTTTCCGATATTTTGATCAATGATAATGCTGGAACAAATCAAAGCTACATAATCTACGGCAATGAAGATTGGTCAGCCCTTAAAGTTGATTTGGCTTTTGATACATTCCAATTTTCTTTTGAAGAGGAAAACTATCTGTTAGGTAGCGAAAACCTTCAAGCTATCATCGATTTTAATGATGATGGATTAAAAGATCTTTCTTCGATTCCCTTATTTTCTTTTGATGGTAGCATAAATAGTCTTTTTGTTTGGTTTACAGGTTCAGAAATGGATGGAGAAGTTGATCTTAGCATACCTTTAACTAATACTTATGAAGTTGAAGGTGACTATGAATTTCTGACTTATGAATTATTTGCAGTAGACACGCTGAGTGAGAATGGTAAATCAAAAATTTCTTATTCCCTTCTTTTTGAAGATGAAAATAAAATGATAATTGGCACCTACGAATCTGGTTCTGATCATATTTTATTAAAAAAAGAACTTGTCCCTCCAGAAGAGAGTATTGGGATTTTAAGTGCTTCTTATCATATCCCAAAAAGATCTATTAAGTATGTAAATGATGAAGATAAGATAGCTTACACATTTTGGATCCCTCAAAATGATAACAATGAAGCAATTACCAGTACTCGGCTTTATGGCTTTAACTCAGATTCTATTCCTATCACCATTTCAAATGATGACTCGGATTCAGAAATAATTGAGTCTTTCAGATTATCTCAGAACTACCCTAACCCTTTTAATCCGAGCACAAATATTGAGTTTAGTATACCATCAGCTTCAGCGGTAAATCTGAGTGTTTTTAATATATGGGGTCAAAAAGTAGCTACTTTAGTTAATCGTGTACTACCATCTGGACTTCACGAAATTACATTTGATGCTTCTGCTTTAGCATCTGGCGTTTATATTTATCGAGTTCAAGCTAATGGATACACTTCCACTAAAAAAATGTTATTGATTAAGTAAGGTAATTCTCTTCGGGTTTGCATTAAAACTAAAAGCGAATCATGGAGATTGCTTCGTCGACTTCAACATTCCTTTTTAAAAAACCAGACTCCTCGCAAAGACCACCACTTCTTACTTCATTATTCTTTATTCGATATTCACCTAGTATTCCTTATTACACTTTTCTCTTAGTGTATCCAGAACATGTTGAAAATCTTCAGGTAGTTCGGAATCAAAGCGAACCATTTCTCCAGTTTTGGGGTGTTCAAAGCCAAGAGTTTTGGCGTGGAGTGCTTGCCTACCTAATCCTGTAATTAGTTTGTGAAACATGGTTTTTCGGGCGCCGGTGTTTGGTCCATATCGAACTGAAGTGCCTCCATAAGTAGTATCGCCAAATACATTATTGCCAATATGGTTAAAGTGTACTCTAATTTGGTGAGTTCTCCCTGTTTCTAATTTTACCTCTACCAAACTTAAATAATCAAAATATTCGAGGACTTTATAGTGCGTAACAGCATGTTTTCCTCTTCCACCTTGTATTACAGTCATTAACTTTCGGTCTTGTTTCGAGCGACCAATATCACCTTCTATGGTTCCTTCTTCGGGAGGCGTTCCCCATACAATTGCCCAATAGGTTCGTTCTACATCTTTTTCAGCAAACTTTGCGGAAAGCTTTGCCAATGTTTCATCATTCTTAGCAACTACAAGTAGTCCACTAGTGTCTTTATCTAATCGATGAACAATACCAGGACGGATATTTTCTTCTTCATCTTCCCCTGCAAGTTCATCCACGTGATGCATCAAGCCATTCACCAACGTTCCTGTCCAATTTCCATATGCTGGGTGAACAACCATTCCTGCTTCTTTATTTACGATAATGAGATCATCATCTTCATATACAATATTGATATCCAGTTTTTCTGCTTGTGCTTCAGGAGGGGGTGCAAAAGGAAGTTCGATATAAATCTTGTCTCCGGGGAGCATTTTATAAGATACTTTCTCATGCTTTTCATTCACCCAAACATATCCGTCTTTTATAGCTTTCTGCACTTTATTCCGCGTAGCATTTTCTACAAAATTTGTGATATATGCATCTAGCCGTATCGATTCTTGTTGCCCTTCGGGTACTTCAAATTCGTAAATCGTTTTTTCTTTCTCCATTTGAACAAGATAGGTAGATTGTAAAGACTTTTCTTCTGCCTTAATAATTTAAAATTAAAGATTCAAAATTTGTAAGGAGCCATCTTCAGAGCGGTCTAACCATTATATCAAATACTTTAGCATATATATAATTATGAAGAAAAATATAATTCAAGAAAAAAGCTTTTCTTTTGCTCACTCTATAATTACTCTGTTTAAAAAATTACAAGAGCAACGAGAATATATCATCTCAAAGCAGGTAGTAAGATCAGCAACTAGTGTTGGTGCAAATGTAGAGGAAGCGATAGCAGGTCAATCCAGAAAAGATTTTATAAATAAACTATCTATATCTTTAAAAGAAGCTCGAGAAACCAGATATTGGCTTAGACTTCTACAAGAAAGTGAATTGACTTCCATTGATGTTTCTGAATATCAAAAAGCAGCTCTGTAGATTGTTAATATTCTCTTTGCTATTGTTAAGACAACTAAATCACGCTCTTGAGTATTTTAAATCTTTAATTTTAAATTTTGAATTCAATGATCCAATCATTGTACATAAAAGATTTCGCACTTATCGATGAACTCGAAGTTCAGTTTGGAGAAGGGCTCAATATCCTCACCGGACAAACAGGAGCTGGAAAGTCGATTATTATCGGGGCACTGAATATGATTCTAGGCGAACGCGCTGATACCGATGTAATTCGTCGTGGAGCTGATAAAGCTATTTCAGAAGCGACCATTCGAGTTGGTAATAATTCTGTATTAAGAAAACTCCTTTCTGACAATGAAATTGAATCTGGTGAATATGTAATACTTCGTCGAGAGATTAAACAAACCGGAAGTCGAGCTTTTATAAATGATACTCCTGTTAATATTGGTGTGCTTAAAACAGCTGGTGATGTATTGGTTGATTTACACGGTCAACACGATCATCAATTATTACTGAAAGAAGACAATCATCGTGGTGTAATAGATAGTTTTGGAGAAATTGATCCTGTTCTAGAATCATATCAAATCGATTTTGCAAAGATGAAAGTGCTTCAAAAAGAACTTTCATCCCTTAAAAAAAGAGAATCTGAGCTGCTGGAGAAGACAGAACTTTATCGCTTTCAAGTAAACGAGTTAGAACAAGCAAAACTTTCTGCAGATGAAGAAGAAGAAATGGTTACTGAAATGAATCTTCTTGATAATGCCGAAGTCCTTGACCAAAAGGCGGCAGCAATTTCAGAGCTGTCAGATAATGATGATGCAGATATTCTTCAATTACTCAATCTCCTTAAATTAAACTTGGAAGATTTGACCAGAATAGAACCAGAATTTGGGAGCTATTTAGAAGAAATTAATACGGCAAGAGTTAGTGTGAATGAAGCCGTCCAGTTTGCAGAACGCTACCGAAACGGAATTGAGTTTAACCCAAAAAGACTCGAAGAACTTCGACAGCGACAAGTTGAACTAAATAGACTTCAAAAAAAATATCAGCGAGGTATTCCTGAATTGATTTCTTATTTAACTGAGATACAACATGAGCTTTCTATTGCAGATAATTTTGATCTAGAAATTGAAAGGTTGGAGAAATCTGTGGATAATCAAGGTCTTAAGCTTGCTCATTCTGCAAACCTTCTTCACCAGAAACGTATTCTGATCGGCGAAAAATTAAGCGCTAATATAGAACGTCAGCTTTCAACCCTAGGTATTGAACATGCTAAGCTTGTGGTTCAAGTTGACTGGCTTCAAAGTTCAGCTGGATGGATAGAAATTGATGGGATACCGCTTGAATGTACCGAATTTGGGTGTGATGAAATCAGACTTTTTATTTCTACAAACAAAGGAGAAGAACCCAAACCTTTAGCCAAAATTGCATCTGGTGGTGAAATTAGCCGAGTGATGTTGGCCTTGAAATCGATTCTCGCCAAAGAACAAAGCCTTCCAGTTATGATCTTTGATGAAATTGATACTGGAATTAGTGGCGAGGTTTCCGAAAAAGTTGGCCGATCGATGAGAATGCTTTCAGAACATTGCCAAATAGTGGCCATAACTCATCAACCCCAAATAGCCAGTCAAGCTCATCATCACTATAAAGTGGCAAAAGTCGAAGAAAATGAACGAACAATAACGAAGATCATTCCTCTTTCTCAAGAAGAGCATATTCGTGAAGTTGCAAGTTTAATGAGTGGAGCAGAAATCTCGGAATCGGCGCTTCTAAGTGCAAAAGAATTGATTGAAAGAAATACTTTTAATAATTAAGAATGTATCTCCAGAAGGGTTCAACATTCTTAATTGAATATTACTTAATAAGCGTCATTCTTCCAGTACCAATGAATTGGGTCGCTCCATTTGAAAGCGCTGTTACCTTGTATAAATAGGTTCCAGTAGGATTCCCATTAAGATTTACAGGAATTTGAACTCTACCAGCTGAAACATTCCCAATTTGTTCTGCAATCAATTTTCCGTGCATTGTGTATATCGAAATAGTGTATTGGGTTGCGAAAGGCACATCAAACTGGATTTGAGTACTTGGGTTGAATGGATTTGGATAGTTTCCAAATAAACGAAAGTTATCTGGAACAATCGATTCTTCTTCACTTGAAGATGCAACAGCATTTGCCCCTTCAGTAATCCAGGTTCTGATTAAATCAATCTGTGATTGATCAAGCATTCCCCCTTGAGGCATTCTGACACCAAATTGTGGATTTGGTTCAATTTTATCAACCAAACCACTTGCGTTAGGATCACTAGGTATTACAATATTAGTACCATATTGTTCTCCTGTGCTTCCAAAAAGGGAATTATAGGAAGTTAATGTTAGTCCACTTGTACCACCATGGCAACTTGTACACTTAGAATTAAAAATGGGTTGAATCTCAGTATCGTAGTCTACTTGAGCAAAAAGAGAAGTTGTTGTAAATAAAACTGCAATAATAACATAGTAGCTTCTTTTCATAATATATTTTATTGAGTGAGTACATGAATAAGCATGCTTAATCTAGTTGAACTGATCAATTGATTCAACATTAAAATGATTAATAAATAGTGAGCATGTTACATTTTCTTCTATTTTTTGTATTAGAACTTCTTATTCTGAATAAGATCATATATAGCCTTAACTTATGATTCTAGATAGATAATTATTCTTGTATAAATTTCAGATTCTAATTTTTCAAAAGAAAAACTTATGTATTCGATTAAACGACTTCTTGTAGTTATGGAATTGAATGATCACGACGATGTAGTTTGTGATTATTTAAATCGTATTGCAGACTTATTCTCTATTGAATCGATTATGTTCCTACATGTTGCAGATAATCTTGACGTTCCAAAAGAGCTTGTCGAGAAATATCCTGGCTTAATTCCTCCAATTGATGATTCTATAAAAGATGCTATTCAGGAGAAAATTGAACATTATGAACGTATTACCTCTGTTAAAAACATTGAGTATCAAATTCTTGATGGAGTTAAATTAAGAAGTATATCCGCTGTTGTTCGCGAGCAAAACATAGATATGCTTATTATAAATAGAAGTGACGAAAATGATAGTGAAAGTGAAGTCGCGTTTCTCCAAAAAGTAGTTCGTAGTGTTGGATGCACAATTACATTAGTACCTCCAACATTACCTGATGAAATTAATACGCTTCTTGTTCCACTGGATTTCTCAAAGAACAGTTTTATGGCTTTACAACATGCTCTTAATTTAGCCAAGAAACGACCCGGTATTAAAGTACATGGGTTACATATTTTAAAAATCCCGAGTGGATATTTTAAAACTGGACTTACTATTGATGAGTTCGCAGAAGAGCTTTTAAAAGCAGTAAAAAATAGACTTGCTTTGTTTTTATCTGAAAACGAAATTGATGAAAACAGCTTTGAAATGCACTTCAAGATTCAAAAAAATGATACTATACCATACATGATTAACCGTTTTTCTTTCTCTAATCATGTTGATGCAGTTATCATGGGTTCACGAGGACGTAACACACTTTCTTCCTTTGTGCTAGGTAGTATTACTGAAGCTCTTATCGATAGAGATCAATATCTACCATTAATCATTGTTAAGAACAAAGGAAGAAGCATGAAACTTTGGGACGCTCTTTTAGAACTTTAGAATTCTACTCTATAGCTTAGAACCGGGATAAATATTTTCTCTTCTGGGGTGAAAATCTGTTCTTCAACTCTGTCATAGTATGTAGTTAATACGTTGTTATGGCTAGACACGTTTTGGATATCTAATCGCCATTCTATCGTTCTATTTTTAATATTTTTCCTATAATTAATTTGAATATCTATTCTAAAATAATCTGGAAATCTCTTTCTATATAAATCATCAACCAAAACAACTTCTCTTCCTTCCTGTCTTGAAAGTTCCAAATTAATTGGCGAATACCTTTTATTTCCAGCATGAGTAAGTTTCAAGTTAAGACCTAAAGTTCGATTTTTTTCCAGACCACCAAGTTCAAATTCTTTCCCTGCCAAAAGATTATATCCGAAATTACCATTATAACGAGTGTTTCTTGTTATTCCGTCACGCCCTTGATACTTAGATTCGTATAACATCGCGTTTACAAGAAAATAGTAGTTGTTGGTAAATTTTCGTTCTATTGTTGCTTCAACTCCATAGTTTTTACCTTTACCCCCATTCACAAGATCATCTGAAATATAACCATCTGTTAAATTTATGGTCGAAAATGCTCCAGCTAATGGAGATGTTGGAGCTATCGAGTCTGCAAATACAGGTACGTTGAAAATTTCTTGGTAATAAAATTCTGTTTTCAGATATGCTCGGTCAGATAATTGAACATCAAAACCAGCCACGTAATGGCGGGACCTCGTTACACCTAAATCGGTGTTGTAGTTTTTTACACTTCCATCTTCCTGAATATTGTTAGCAAAGTAATATTCAAGGGATTCAATCCTGCTGTGTAGTCCAAAACCGGCGAATACTGCAGATTTAGGGTGAAATTGCCATCTTAAATTTGATCGTGGTTCAACTACTGTTTCTTGACTTAAGAAAAAGTTTAATAGGTGTAATCCATTTACAAAAGTAAGTGTTTCAGTAGGTTTGTATTTCCATGATGTAAACGCCTGTAACGACCCTGAATTTCCATCTTCATTAAAATATACCATCTCCTCAAACGGGGCATTATTAGAGGGGTTCTTTTCTATGGAATCAAAGTTATAGGTTAAACTATTTACTGTTACTCCTGAGCTAAGAAAATGATGGGCATTAAATTTATTATTTAACTCTATTGAAGCTCTCAAATATGTTTTCTTAAAAGAATTTTCCTCCTCATATAATGGGTTATTGATAGGCCCAATATAGTTGTCACCTACTTCTGTTCCAGACCAAGAAATAGTAGATGTTAAAACAGCGCTAGTACCAAGAATATATTTATTATTCACTCCTATTACTCCCATATTATAGTACTCGTCATTCTTCATAATTGCCACATTTGACTCCTCGTATCTGCTTAAGCCACCCATTCCAAATATTGAGAAAATCCCTGCATTCTGAGTTGGGAAATTAAGTTTAAAAGAAAGGTCCTGGAATACATTTCGTTCACCTTCTTCTTCGAGTGGTAAGCCAACCCCACTTAGTAAAGACAGTGTTGAATATCGATAGTTAAATAAATAAGAAGCTTTCCCTTTCTTTGAAAATGGACCTTCTGAAGCTACATCGACACCTAATAACCCTAATTGAAGCGTTGATTCTCTTTTTTCGTTATTCCCATTTCTCAATTGTATATCAAAAACACCAGAGGTGGCGTTGCCATATTGAGCAGGAAAAGCACTGGTTAAAAAATCGGATCTTGATATCACCTGAGTACTGAACATACTAATAGCTCCTGTCGAAGTACCTTCACTGGAAAAGTGATTTGGACTTGGAATTTCAACACCTTCTAATTTCCAAAGTAATCCTCTTGGAGAATTTCCACGAACAACAATGTCATTCCCTCCATCATCGGTTGCGAGAACTCCTGCAAAAGAAGAGGCTAATCGTAGTGGATCACCGATACTTACTGGAAACCTTTTCGTCTCCTCTACAGTAAATGAGCGACCACTTACCTGTGCCATATCGTTTAGAGGTACAGAAGAAATTGTTCTTCCAACTCCAACCTGTATTTCGTCCAACTGAAGAAGTGATTCCTCTATTTCTATATCCATAACCACTTCCTGTCCCGCCCCAACCAAAACTCCAGGAATGATCTCGTTTTGATATCCTAGGTAAGTAACTTGAATGGTATATCTTCCAACCTGAATATTCTCAATTCTAAAAACTCCATCAAAATTGGTAGCGTCCCCTTTTAGCGGATCAGTATCTAACAATACAACCGAAGCGCCAATAATTGGAATTTGAGTATGACGATCAATCACTTTCCCACGAACGGTTTGACCTTCTCTCTTTTGTTTTAGTATTACTCGGTTTTTTATAACCTCATACTCAATGTTCGTATCCTTAAAAATCTTATCTAGAGTAGATTCAATTGAAGAATCATTTAAAGATACATTCATCTTCATTTTGGTTGGTATTGATGTGCTACTATATGAAAACTGATATACTGTTTCGGTTTCTATGACCTTTAGCACTTCTTCTAACGTTTGATTTTCAAAAACTCTCTTGAATTGAAAATCTTGACTTTTAACTCCAACAGAACTTACTACAATCAGGCTAAGTACTATTATTATTTTCATGATTTCTTTTACTCTCTTTTTATTCTTCAATTTCTGTACAACCCTTTCCTGATAACACAAACACATTTCCCTCTCTCTCAAAAGTTAAATCCAGTGTTATCGATAAAATATCAAGTACCTCATTTATGGAAGGTTCTGAGAATGAACTTGTAAAATTACACCTCAGGATTTCTTGGTTAGCTATGGATACTTCTTTTCCAAAATATTCTTGAATGTCTTCTATTACATGACTCATACTTAAATCGTCAAACTCCAGAATATTAGTTCTCCAAGCTTGAAAATTCTCATTTTCAAAATTTTGAGATATCAACCCTTTATCTTTTAGGTCAAAGGTTCCCTTCATGCCTTTTGTCAAAATTACAAGGTTAGATTGGTTTTCGACCTCACTAAAAGAAACTCGACCGCTTGTTACGTCAACCTCCACAACCTCGGTCTCTTCTTTAGCGTCTACATTGAAGGTGGTTCCTAGAACTCTGATCTCTGAATTTTTACTATGTATGATGAAAGGCTTATCTGGGTTTTCAGCGATATCAAAATAGGCTTCACCTAAAAACTCAATTTTTCGATCTTCCTCATTAAAAGACTTCGCTACAACTAATGAACTTAATTCATTTAGTGTGATTACCGATTGATCTTCTAATACAACTTCAAGTGTTTCGCCTAACTCTGTACTATATTTCACAGTTTTCCATGGATTGAATACTGCTAGACCTAGCCCAACTACGATAATAATAGTTGCAGCCACTTTATATATTGGATGAAGAGTAAATAACTTCGGAACAGATTTTTGCTTCGTTTTTTGCTGGAATGATTCCCATGAAGCTTCTGCGTTGATATCCAGTTTCACTGAATAATCCCCGGACTTTTTCCAAGTCTCTAGAGTATCCGAATAGATTTGTTTATTGGTTTCACTCTTACTTATCAAAGTCTTTAATTCATCAGACTCACTTTGCGTGATAGATCCAGATACTTCCCGAACCGTCAGCTCTATAATTCTTTTAACACTCATAGTTGCAAAAGAATTAGAGTTACTACACCAGATAAAAGTATGGTATAGCTAAATGATTTCTCCCATTTATCAAAAAGTTCTGGGTTCTCATTTAGATGTTCCTCTTGAATTTGTTGTGAAAATTCCTTGGCAACAATGCCAAAAGCTCTTAATGTGTTCATAAATTGTAATCGTTGATTTACTCTATAGACTGTAAATCATTTACAAACACGTAAAATTATTTTTAATTAAATCTGTTGCAATAAAATCACAATGCTGGCTAGCATATACTCTGAAAGGTGGGTTTCAAAAATAGGTCTTAGATCACCTCTAAATGCTTTTAGTGCAAGCGAAATCTGAGTTTCTACTGTCCGTTTCGAAATTTTCAGATACTCTGCAATTTCATCGTTCGAAAGTCCATCAAATCTACTAAGTGAGAAAATTAATCTACATTTAGGCGGTAGTTTTGAAACAGCAATTTCTAACACTTTTCTAAAAGCTATTTCCTCATCACTATTATATGAATCATTAGAAAGGTGTTGAAGTTGAAGGACTAGATGTTCATCCTTTTTTGATTTCTTTATAGAATCGAGAGAAGCGTTTCGGGTCATCGAAATTAAATACGCCTTGATATTATCAACTTCAGATAAGGCTGATTGATTATCCCAGATTTTAAGAAAAACTTCCTGAACTATATCCTCTGCAGCATTTTCATGCTTCAAAATATAGAAAGCCACTTTATAAATTACAGGGTAGTAATTTAAGTAAAGTTTTTTAAACTCGGTTTCAGTAAGCTTATTTCTGATTTGTATGCGCATTTAATTGCCCTAGATTTGGGACATCCTTAACGAGATGCTGTTCAATTAGTTACAAACCAAATTCTTCTCTTACCTTTTTAACAATTTCATCTCCAATTGCTAAGCTCGCTGTCGCTGCTGGGCTTGGTGCATTCAATATATGAATTTGCCTATTTGCTACTTCGAAGTAAAAGTCATCTAGAATCTCTCCATTGGGAAGTAATGCAATTGCACGAACACCTGCCGGAGAATGCTCTAAGTGTTCTTCTTTAACTTCTGGAATAAGCTTTTGAAGACCTTCAACAAATGCTTTTTTTGAAAATGAGCGTTTGTATTCCTCTAATCCCATTCGCCAATGTTTTGCAGCCATCTTTCTAAAACCCTTAAACAGTAGTGCTTCAAATCCTTCTTTAAAATCGAAGGCAAACTTATTATATCCTTCCCTCTTAAAAACAAATACAGCATTAGGTCCACATTCAATTCCGCCCAAAGCCATTCGGGTAAAATGTACTCCTAAGAAAGGAAATTCTGGGTTTGGGAGAGGATAGATTAAATGTTTTACTAAATATTCAGCATCTGGTTTTAGCTCATAATATTCTCCTTTAAATGGGACTATTTTTACCGGTGATTTTATCCCCGCCGACTTAGCAACGTGATCACAATACAAACCTGCACAGTTGACCAAGTATTTTGATTTGAAAGTATCTGTAGTTGTTCTAACTGTGATTTCATCTTCTTTCTCTTCAATTTTTTCTACTTTTTGACCAAACCTAACTGTACCATTTTTCTCTTCAATAAGCTCTTTGAGTTTGATACACATCCCTGAAAAATCTACAATTCCAGTACATGGAACTTTAATAGCAGCAATCCCTTTTACATGTGGCTCAATTTCGGCGAGTTGCTTAGCATCTATTTTTTCGATTCCTTCGATCTCATTTTCAAGGCCTCGTTCATAGATTTTATCCAATCTTGGAAGCTCTTCCTCATCAGTAGCAACTATAACTTTTCCGCAAACATCGATAGCTACATCATACTTTTTACAAAAATCAACCAGTTGAAGCCTCCCATCTATGCAATTCTTAGCCTTGTAACTACCTGGCTTATAATAGATTCCAGAATGGATAACTCCAGAATTTTTCCCTGTTTGGTGGGCAGCAACCTTTTTCTCTTTTTCTAATACTAGAATCTTAGCTTTTGGGAAAGCAATGGATAGCTTATATGCAGTAGATAAACCAACTATCCCTGCCCCTACTATAATAAAATCATTCAATTCATTCGCTTCTATAGAATTTTGCATTGCTAAAGATAAGATTCATCCATAAAAAGCACATCTACTGATTTTAAAAATAAGCTATAAAAATCTCGCATTTCTCTATCAACTCATTAGGTATTCCCAATTGTACTTTTCTCGGTCATATCCCTTATCTTTGAGACTTAAATCATTTAAAATGTCTACATGAAAAGAAATTTATTATTTACACTAATTACTGCTCTACTATTTATCTCCCTTTCTTGTTCAAAGAAAAGCCAAAATCCCAGAGAATTATCTGAAGAAGAAGCTCGTATTGAAGCTGTATTGCAAAGAGCATCTTTTCAAAGTATGGATGGCAAAGAGGTATACTTATCTGACTTTGCAGGGAAAGTAGTAATGATTGATTTTTGGGAAACTTGGTGCGGACCTTGTTTAATGGTTTTCCCAGCTATGGATTCACTTAGAAAAGAATATCCAAATGATTTTACTGTTTTAGCGGTTAATACTCTAACTGCAGACGAGCAAACAGATGTTGAAGAGTTTATTTCGAATAATAATTACGATTTCAATTTTTCATTAGATGCGAACGATGTTGGTGCAGAAGTAATATCTTTAGGTATCCCTTTTAAGGTATATATCGATCCTCAAGGATTCTTGATAAAAGCAGAGCTTGGATCTGCAGGTACTGAAGGTGATTACCTCAAAGCCAAAACGATTATAGAAGACAATAAAAAAACAAAGTAATAGAACATGCCACAAGTAGAAGAAAAATTAGCCTATAAGGTAAAAGACATAAACGACGCTAAATATGGTCGTCAGGAAATTGACCTAGCTGAAGCTGAAATGCCAGGTTTAATGGCAATTCGTGAAGAATATAAAGCTGAGCAACCACTAAAAGGTGCTCGAATTGCTGGATGTCTTCATATGACAATCCAAACTGCTGTTTTGATTGAAACTCTAGTAGACCTTGGAGCAGATGTTACTTGGTCTTCATGTAATATTTATTCAACTCAAGATCATGCTGCCGCTGCAATTGCCGCCGCTGGTATTCCTGTATATGCTTGGAAAGGAATGTCGGAAGAAGAATTTGATTGGTGTATTGAGCAAACTATCGTTTTCCCAGATGGACAGCCTTTAAATATGATTCTTGATGATGGTGGAGATCTTACCAATATGGTACTTGATAACTACCCGGAATTAGTAGATGGAATCCAAGGAATTTCTGAGGAAACAACTACCGGCGTTCTTAGATTAATTGAAAGAGAACGAAAAGGAACATTACCTATTCCTGCAATAAACGTGAATGATTCGGTTACAAAATCGAAATTTGACAATAAGTATGGCTGTAAAGAATCTGCAGTAGATGCAATTCGTCGTGCTACCGATGTTATGATGGCTGGAAAAGTTGCTGTAGTAGCTGGGTATGGCGATGTAGGTAAAGGAACTGCCGCTTCGCTTAAAGGTGCTGGTGCTCGTGTTATTGTAACTGAAATTGATCCAATTTGCGCACTACAAGCTGCGATGGACGGTTTTGAAGTAAAGCGTATGGATGATGCCGCTCCAAGAGCTGATATCATTGTTACTGCTACTGGAAATAAGGATATCCTTAAAAAACGTCATTTTGAAAGTTTGAAAGACAAAGTGATTGTTGGAAATATCGGTCACTTTGATAATGAAATTGATGTTGCCTGGTTGAAAGCTAATTCAGAAGAAGAGAACATCAAACCACAAGTTGACATATTTACATTGAAGTCTGGAAAGCAGATTGTACTTCTTTCACAAGGTCGTTTAATGAACCTTGGAAATGCAACTGGTCACCCTTCATTTGTGATGAGTAATAGTTTCGCAAACCAAACGCTTGCTCAAATTGCATTATGGAATAGACCTGAAGAATTTACTCCAGGTGTACACGTACTTCCGAAATCTTTAGACGAAAAAGTTGCTCGACTTCACTTATCAAAAATAGGTGTTGATCTTGAAACTCTTTCTGAAGATCAAGCTGCTTATATTGGTGTTCCAATCACTGGACCTTATAAGTCTAATGAGTATAGATATTGATATCTAACTATTTATAATTTTCGAGCCTCGTTTATGAATTTAAACGAGGTTTTTTTTATTTATATGCAACTCTAGATGCACACTTCAACACGAAGGAATGAGTCCCTTTGCCGGGGTACCTGAAAAACCTCACTTTTTGTCATATCGAACTAAAGTGAGATATCTAAAGAGTTCGGTAAGAAACTAAACCCATATTCTTTATACTAGTCATTCCTGTGAAGCCTGCCTTTCGGTAGATTGGGCGGGAATCTTGAGCTGAGGTGGTTTACTAGTTTCTAGCCTTACACAGATCCTGAAACAAGTTCAGGATGACGATGAAGTATTGGAAGCGGAGCTACGGAACGAGATTAAGTGAAACAGCAAACTATCTACTTTGCAACATCCTTGATTTCATCTATTTTAAACTAAAGAAATAGTAATTAGCACAATCTAACGCAAGCGTCTCGCTTGTGTATTTCGACCTCCTCTGTCTCCTCCTTGGATAAGGAGGAGAACTCGTTGATATAGTAATTTATCAAGCGATTAATTTCCCCTCTTAATGTAGGAGGGGCGAACTAGATCGATCAGTAAATATGGTTAGGAATTGGGGAGGTCTGGTACTGATGGGGTTTACTAGTTTTTTAGCCTTACACAGATCCTGAAACGAGTTTAGGATGACGTCGGGGTTGGAAGCAGAGCTTCCCGGAAGCATTCCGCAGCGGAGCTACGGAACGAGGTTAAGTGAAACAACAAACTCTCTACTTTGCAACATCCTTGATTTCATCTATTTTAAACTAAAGAAATAGTAATTAGCACATTCTTCGATGAAAATAATACTCCTCATATTCGTTGGAATTTTCCTATCCCTTTTCCCAAAAACTAATCCGCAGATGTTACTGCTCCGCTTTGATGATATCGGCATGTCGCACGCTGTAAACATGGGTATTAAGGAAATTGCAGAACTTGATATTCCATTTTCGGCCTCTATTATGTTTGCTTGTCCTTGGTACCAGGAAGGCGTAGATATTTTGAAAGATGAAACTCAAGTAACACTTGGTATTCACCTAACTCTAAACGCAGAATGGAAAAACTATCGCTGGGGACCGGTTGCTGGTAAAGATGCTGTGCCTTCGTTAGTAGATGAACATGGATTCTTTTTCCCATCGCGAGCTACTCTGTATGAAAATAATCCAACACTATCAGATATCGAAACTGAGTTGCGAGCACAAATTGAACGCGCGTTAAAAAGTGGAGCTCATATTGAGTATGTGGATTATCACATGGGTACGGCTGTTGACAAACCTGAGTATAGATCTATTGTCGAGAAACTTGCTGTAGAATATAATTTAGCAATTTCTCGATATTTTGGAGAGGTAGATGTGGAAACGATGTATTTCGCTCCTATTTCTTCTAAAAAAGATTCATTAATAGCCACTCTCAGTAATTTAGAAACTGACCAGTACAACCTTTTCGTAACTCATGTTGGAAAAAATACATCTGAACTTGCGGCGATGATTGATCTTAATCCTTTTGGACCTGAGTATATGAGTAAACATAGGGATGCAGAATTGGAAGCATTTAAATCATCTGAATTTCTTTCACTAATTCGAGAGAATAAAGTCCAGTTGCTTAATTACTCCGACTTGATAAAAACGCATGGCTTAAAAGCTATGGAGAGTCCTATTAAATCAGGCTATCTGATTTATAACAAATAGATTTATAGAAGTTGTTTTAATAGTAACTATTGGATCGATAAATTTTGAGTGGTTATTCAAGGGGTTGATCAAAGTGAATAATCAAAAAATAGATTGTGAAGCGAAGAAGAAGTCCTTATCTTTGGAGCTCTCAAAAAATTCATGCACCCGTAGCTCAATTGGATAGAGTACCTGACTACGAATCAGGCGGTTACAAGTTCGACTCTTGTCGGGTGTACTTTTATAAGACAAATAGGCCCAATAACTTATAGTTGTTGGGCTTTTTCATTATACCTAAACTAATCAGCTAACTTTTAGATTTGGGGTAAAAGAGCAGGTTAAGCCCCACTTTAAAGTAGACTCTTATAATGATATCCTTGAGAGTAGACCAAAACAGCTTTAAGAGCTTTCCCTATTGCAAGGCGCCAGATTTGAAGGGATAGCAATCCTTTCATAATTAAATCAGGGTTATGTAAGTCGACTTTGTTCGAAATATCAAACACCTAGCCATGATTTTAACTCAGGAGTTTTCGATCTACTTATTATGATTTCGTCGTCTACTTGAGGGGAGATATTAACCATAACCTGACCTTTGAAATAAGGTTCTAACTCTTTTATTGCCTTAATATGACTGATATACTGTCTATTCAATCGAAAGAATTCTTTAGGGTTTAAAAGCTCTTCTAATTCTGCTAAGGTATAGTTGATTATATACCGTTTTCGTTCATGTGTTACCAACCAGACCATTTTATCATAAGACATAAAGTAGGCTACTTCCGAAGTATGTAAGGGAAATAATTTTCTTCCTAGTTTTACTAAAAACCGTTCTTTGTATACGTTTTTATCTAGGATATTTCGAGAAAAAGTGAACCCAGGAGTGTGTTCAAAACTCTCTTTAATATTGTAATACTTATCAAACGCTCGATCTACGTTTTCTTGTGAAATTGGCTTTACAAGATAATCAATGCTATTGAGGCTAAAGGCTTTCAGGGCATATTCATCGTACGCCGTTGTAAAAATAATTGGTGTTCTCACCTCTACTTTATCCAAAGTTTCGAAACAAGGTCCATCTGCCAGTTCTATATCCATAAAAATAAGATCTAAATCATACTTACTTATGGCTTCTAAAGCTTCCTCACCAGTCTCAACAGCCGCTACTAAAATGGCGTCGTTATTACTTTTACAGATCATCTTGGAAATCTGTTTGCGAGCTGGGGCTTCATCTTCACATATCAGAATATTCATTTCCGTTTATTTTTAGGATGGGCAGTTTAACTATATAATCTTGTTCATCATTAAGAATCTCAACTGACTCTTCTGTAAAATATTTAAAGCGATCTGATATATTTTTTAATCCCACCCCTGTGCTTTCATGCGATCCATTCTTGGGCTGTAGATTATTCCTTATTTCTATCATTTGATTAGAAAGTACCTTAATAGAAATTTTCAATGGCTTGCGAGTAGATATCTCGTTGTGTTTAACAGCATTTTCAACTAGAATTTGTAAAGTAGCTGGTGGTATTCGTGTTTGTCCATATTCTTTGATATCAATACTACATACTAGCTTATCGTCGAACCTTATTTGTAGTAAAAAAAGATATTTTTTTATGAACTCAATCTCATCAATAAGCCGAACCAATTCTTCATTCTTATGATTTAGTACATATCGATAGACATCACTGAGTGCATCTAAATAATTCTGGGCGAGCTTCGGGTTTTCGTCTATTAAAGCACTAAGCACATTGAAATTGTTGAATAAAAAATGAGGACTAATCTGGCCCTGTAAAGCACTTAACCGAGCCTTAGCATTTTCTTTTTCAAGAGTTTCATTTTCAAGAATAGATCTCTTCCAGTCTTCAATAATAAATTCAGCATTTACAAAAACACCAATTAGAAATGAGAAACTCAAAGCGAAAAGATTGTACTCCAACATCCCCGGAAACCAGACATTCATATCCCAAATCGTCTGATAAAGCATGAACATTACGGGAGTAACAACCAAAGGAGTAAATAGGAACGTTATTGCACTTTCAAGCCAGAACCTTTTAACCAATTGCATCTTCCATGAAATATATTTTTCAAGAAAAATGCTTTTTTGATTATGCACTTCAAATAAAATCATTAAAATAATGAACACTGCTGCTGAGTATTCTACATGGGCATATAGTGTCATTTCTTCAAAATCATAACCTCGAATCAAACATAACAAAGAGTAGGAAGGTGCTGCCAATAGAAGTGATATCAGCAACCGTATTTTAATCGTATTAAACTTCATTTGATGCCAGATGCTCTAAGCCTCAACACTTTTAAAATTGGCCATTCATCATATTTTGGATTCATTTCCTCATCATAATACCCCCAAGGACTGTTTGCAATATAGTATAAATCACCGTTTACCCAAGTTCCAAGCGTGGGTTCTTCTAATTCTTCCCGTGCTTGGTCTAAATACTTGAGGCTGCTACTTATTCCAGTGCCTTCTTGATTTAATGAAATTGCTGCAATTCTCTTAGGTAAGGTACCATTCTGAATTGCAATGAGTTGATCTCCTTTAAGGTAAAGTCCATCGGTACTTCTAAGTTTGTAGTTTTCCGTAATTAAAGGAGTAATTCTTCCATCCAGTACATTGATTACAAAAATGCCAGTGATATAATCTGAGACAAATAATTTAGTTCCGTCGAGTGAAGAAGTAATTCCTTGTAAACTCCACCATTCTTTTGATGAAAAAGCTTCGGTTATTTTTGATTTTCTACGATCCAGTTTATAAATCACTGGTGTTTGACTATCGGTAACAAAAACCTCACCTTTTGAGGTTACAAATAGATCACCATAGGAATGACCGTCTTCTTCAGGAATATATTGCTCCAATAACTTCCCAGTTTTTTTATCGAAAAGTAAAACCGCCGACTTCCCTTTCATTTCGGGTTCGAAGTTTTCAAAATTATCCACAGCTGAAGTTGCCACCCAAATTAAATTCGTATTTGATGGATCTATCTTCATTCCCATTGGTGACCAAAACCCTAGCTCTGATAGGTTAGCAAAAGAGCCTAATTCTTTTCCTTCTTTGTCTGTTCTATAGATTAATCCAGACCTAATATCAGAGATAAAAAAGTGATTAAATTCCTCATCATAAATAATTCCTTCTGGGTGAAAACCTGTTTTATTTATCTCAAAAGCTAGCTCACTAGAAATAATAACCTCATTTGATTTTTCTATCGAAGCCTTTAGTTTTTTCCACTTTTCCTCTTCAATTAAGCTTTGAAAATCTGTACTGTCCAAAACCCCTTCTGACGCATAAAACTGAGAAAGAGTAGTCAATATCTCAAATGCTTTCTCCGTTTCATTGTTTAAGGCATATCCTTTCGCGAGATTATACATGATTACCTGATGATTTGGTCGAATCGAGTCTGCCTTGAACATATGATTCCTGAAACCAAGCGTGTCTTTATTGTCTAATGCTTCCCTCCCAAAGTTAAAGTACTCTACATACGATTGAGACATGCATGGGTTGGCAAAAACCAGCCCTATGGACAACATTAGTATTAGTTTAATTCTATTCATCAAAATAATCGTTAAGTTTTTTGTTAAGCTACTTCAAAAGATTTTAAGCTATTTGTTCATCTGGAGTAAATGGATTTCATAATCAACCCCTTCTAAAAAAAGAATAAAAACTATGATTAGTCTGGCTTTAACAAACATTGCTTTTTCTTTTTACTTGGTTTTCTTAACAATTATGTCACTGCCCCTATATTCATTTGATTCAACTCGATACCAATGACGAAATCTTGGAATTCTTATTCCATCAAACTCAAATTCATCTTCAAAAACGATCCTTTCATTCTCCATATCGGTTTGATTATGAATTAGTTCTATTCCTTCTAACACATAACTCGATTTATTTATATATAAAACCCAAATATCTGAAATTATAGCTTCTTTCAGCCTCACTTCAATCTTAAAAACATCTTTTCCATTAAATCGAGATTCTTTTACTCCTCCTATCCCCTCAATTTCATTTAAATTCAACGACATAGGTAAGCCATATAAAAGACTATAAAATCCATAATAGCCTGTATTTCGATCTTCTGATAACCGATACTCATCCATAATTTCTGTTGAAATATTTTCAGAACCATTCAGTAAAACTCTTGCTTCACCCTTCTCTATAATTCTAGATACAATCCCTTCATCAATCTTCCTGTTTAATTCAAAATATTCATTCTCATTATCTATTCTAATTTCAGAATAGCGAAGTGGATTCCCTAATCTTGGCTCTTGAATATGAACAGATAGCCTCGCTTTTTCCCAACTCCCATTTGGATCATGATACCTCTTACTTTTCTCTAAAAGTTCGGAGCCAGATAAATTTTGTACTGGGTTAGTGCACCCTATTATTAGGCTAAAAATTATACAACTTACTAGTCTCATCAGCGATTATATTAATTGAATAAAGTCTATATAAACTACAAGAATTAACTCATTTCAATAACTAATTTCTCATAATCTATACTGATTTTTAATAAGGTTTATTTACTTATTACTGAAGTGGAACATTTAATCTTTGAAATGATCTGTAAATATAAAATCTATAAGTTTTTTTCATTTGAATTTCGCATACTATGGTAAGTAAGTCTGTAAATGATGTCGTTTAAAAAAGTTTATTTTTCTGTCCTATTGTTACTTCCTTTGAGTACTTTTGCTCAACAGAACAATACTGGAAATCGATTTTCAACGTGGTTTGTTCAAGACCCTATTTCTATTGGTAGAAATATTAATTCAAATACCATTTCTAATGTTGGGATGATTACAGTAGCTCTTGCAGGGATTTCTAGTTTTGATGAACCAAGTAGTAGTTACTTTCAAAAAAATTACTCTAACTCTAAAGCACTAAACTGGAGTAATAATTTTGGGGAAATCAAATACGCTATTCCTTTTTCAGCAGCTCTTTTTGGAACCTCTCTACTTTCGAGTGATAAAAAATTTCAGAATGCGGCTTTTACCTCTTTTCAATCTGTACTTTACACTGCTTCTACTGTAAATATTTCTAAGTTTGTGTTTGCTCGATCTCGACCGTATCAAAATGATGGTGCTTATGATTTTGATTTCTTCAATTCAGGCGAAACATCTTTTCCATCGGGACATTCTTCTACAGCATTTGCACTATTCACACCTTGGGCAATGTACTATCCAAACGTACTCACTTACTCTTTAATGGTTATTCCTGCAGGTACGGCCCTTGCTCGCATTGCAAAAGGAAAACATTGGGCGAGTGATGTTACTGCTGGCGCTTTAATTGGCACATATTGGGGAATATTTTTATCAAAAAAACACTTGCAAAAAGTACCAAATAATTACGAAATCACCCCATTTATAAGTGGAAATGGTGGCGGTATCTCAGTAAATATCGCTCTTTAACTTAACCGTTTTGCTCTGCTTTATATTCAAAAAAATCTTTAATTGGGATTAATATTTTTAGTATCACACTCAATTATCTTTTTTGTGATAAAAATTTTATCCGCATTTGACTCGGTTTGATCAAGTGCCACTTGGTAGTAGGATTTTGCAACTTCAAATTTCCCAAGTTGTATATTTAGTTCAGCAATACCTGAATAAAGGAGTGATCTTTTCGGACTCTTTGATTCTTTTTCTAGTTCCTTCAACTCATCTAAACCAAGCTCAAAACCTTTTGCCCATCCTAACGCAATGGCATAATTAAATCGTACCATAAAAGAATGATCCAGCTCTAAAAGTTTTTCGTAACAATAAAGTATAGCACTCCAGTCTGTTTCTCCAAATGATTTTGCTATACAATGAATTGAAGCAATAGAGCTTTCGAGGTGATATCGGCTCAATGTAGTACTTGCTCTAGATTTTTTGAGAAATGAGAACCCTAGCGACATTAATCTTTTGTCCCATTTTGTTCGGTCTTGAAGTTCGATTTCGATTAATTCACCATTACTATCTAAACGGGAAGGAAACCTTGCCAAGGTTAAATACATCAATGAAAGTAATGCGCAAATCTTACCTATATCTACATACTGGGTCTCAAGCAATAATCCTGCTAATCGAATCGCCTCAAAACACAAATCATCATTAATAACCTGTTTACCTGAGGTTGTTTTATAACCCTCATTAAATATTAAGTAAATAATGGTTAGAACGGTGTCGATACGTTCTGAAGCTTCTGGTAGAAATGGAATTCCAATATGATCATGCTTAGCTTTAAGCTCTTCTTTAGCTCTATAAATCCCTTTTTTTACAGCAGATGCTTTCATTAATAAGGCATTGGCAATTTCTTTGTCACCAAAACCTGACAGTGTTTTTAGAGTGAGCATAATTTGAGCTCGTATTTTTAAGTCTGGATGACAACAAGCAAATAGAATTCTGAGTTGGCTATCTTTTATTTCATGATCAAGGAATAGATCGTCAATGTGGTTGTATGATGCTTTATAATGAAGTAACTCCTTTTTTTCTGAGTGCCTTTTTTTTCTATTAAGTTCGTTTATGACTTTATTCTTGGCAACCAGCATTAGCCATGCTTCTGGGTTTTCGGGCTCTCCTTTCATCCCCCAAGTTTTAATCGCTGATAGAAAGGTCTCTTGAATTATATCCTCTATAAGCTCCAAATTTTGAAAGCCAAAAATACGGATTAAAATAGCAGACATCTTTCCAGATTGTTGCCTGAAAAGATGTTCCACCATTTTTGAAGTGCTATTTTTAACTGATTCGCTCACCTACATTTTCATAACTTCACGTACTTCTATACTTCCACCTAATCGAAGTACTGGGCATCCTTTGGCTAACTCTGTGGCTTCTTCAAGGCTTTCTGCATTGATAATATAGAAACCTCCAACCAATTCTTTAGACTCTATATACGGTCCATCTGTGACTATTTTTTCTTTGCCATGTATTGATTTTGCAGGCTGATTCAAAGCTTCTCCAGAATTGTATCGATCGCCTAATTGTTCCATCCACTTGCCATGTAATGCAATCTCGTTTTGCATATCTTCAGGTGAAAAATCTGTAAAAGCATCCTCATTATCGAAAAGGATTAGCATATATTTATTCATTATTATCTCCATTAATTATTGTTGATCTTCACCCATATAACAATTGCGCTTTAAAAACCGGGACATTTTTTAAACTATGAGTACTAATAAACTGAAGTTCATTTCAAAAGAAAACCCTTCAGAAGAAGAAATACTAGAACTTCGATTAAAACTTCGTTCATATAATGACCATTTTACAGAAGAATACGAACGTACTTTTTTGATAGAACAAATACGGAATGAAAAAGGAATGCTTGTAGGCGGAGCTTATGGGATACTATCGTGGGACTGGTTAAATATTGATTTACTGTGGGTAGCCGAGAGTTTGAGAGGAACTGGAGCGGGAACCAAATTAATTACTACCATCGAAGAAAAAGCAATACAAAAGGGAATACATAAATTTCGTTTAAGTACTACAAGCTTTCAAGCATTAGATTTCTACAAAAAAATGGGGTATTCCGTCTGCGGTGAAATTGAAGATTTACCTCCTGGGCATACAAATTATTTCCTTATCAAAACTGAAGCTTAATCATGTATATACCTTCCTCATTTAAAGAAGAAAACCCTGAAGTTTTATTTTCATTGATTGAAGAATACAGCTTCGGTGTACTATTTAGCCAGCACCAGAATCAACCCGAAGCTACACATCTTCCATTTCTAATCGATAGAAGCCAAGGAAATAAAGGCGCACTTATTGCCCATTTCGCTAAAGCAAATAAGCATTGGAAAACGCTCGATGAAACCAAAGAGATATTATGCGTTTTTCAGGGACCTCATACTTATATAACTCCATCTTGGTACAAAAATAGAGAAACAGTACCAACATGGAATTATGCGACAGTACATGTATATGGAAAACCGAGAATTATTGATGATTTGCAAAAATTAGCAAAAATGGTAACCCAATTAACTCATCACCATGAAGCCACTGTTGATACTGACTGGAGCTTAAAAGAAGGGAAAAGTGTATTCGAGACTGAGCTAAAAGCGATTATTGGTTTGGAAATTGAAATCACAAGAATGGAAGGTAAGTTCAAATTCAACCAAAACAGATCAAAAGAAGATCAGCTTGGAGTAATAGAACATTTAGATGAGAAAAAGGCGCCAGGAGTGAAGGAAATAATGAGAAGAAATCTGAAAAAGTAATTTGCTAATTCGCATGTTCCGATAGTTTTTGCTGAAGTTCATTTGGATTAAATGGCTTCGTCACAAAATCATTCATTCCACAGGCAAATACTTTCTCTTTTACTTCCTTAAGAGCTGCGGCAGTAAGTGCTATAATCGGAATATTTCTTTTGTTGGGATCTGATAAACTTCGAATTTCTTGAGTCGCTTCGTATCCATCCATTTCTGGCATTTGAAGATCCATTAAAACAACATCAAAGTTCTCTTTTTCGATAGCTTTTAAAGCCTCTTTTCCATTTTCAACGATCGTCATATCTACTTCCCAACGCTCAAGAAACCTTTTCATAACTTTTTGATTTACCAAGTTATCTTCAGCTAGTAATACCTTTTTCCCTTTCAACTGTGCTTGCTGCGCAGGTGTTACTACCTCCCCTCGATTCAAAATCTCATCTCCATTTCCTTTACCAAAAGTCATTTCTACATAGAAAGTACTTCCTCTATCCTCCTCGCTATCAACCCAAAGTTTTCCGCCCTGTAAATCCGTTAACTGCTTACTGATTGTGAGCCCTAATCCTGTACCTCCATACAATCTTTTAGTGCTTCCACTTGCTTGAGTGAAACTATCAAAAATCGTATTTATTCGATCCTTAGGAATTCCAATTCCGGTATCCGAAACCGAAAACTCTAATTCCACTTTTTCTTCCCATTCATTAATTTTTTTGATTCTAAGCTCGATTGTTCCTTCTTCTGTAAATTTAAGTGCGTTACTTAACAGGTTATTAAGAATTTGAGTTAAGCGGGCAGGGTCGCCTAATAGTACATTTTGGATATCATCTTCTAAATGATTTGTTAGCTTTATGCTTTTATTATCTGCCATTATTTTGAAACTTTCAGTAATAGTACCTATCAGCTTATCAAGCTCAAATTTAATATTCTCAAACTCTAATCTACCTGCTTCTATTTTTGAAAAATCGAGGACATCATCAATCAAGGATAGTAAAGTTTTCCCTGAAAAATCGAGAATATTAAGAGCTTCCAATTGATCTTTTCGAGGATCATCTTTTTGAAGTAAATGAGTCATTCCCATAATAGCATTCATGGGGGTTCTTATCTCATGACTCATAGTGGCTAAAAACTCAGATTTAGCTCGCGTGCTTTTCTCAAGAGCTATTCTAGCTTTTTCTAATTCCTTAATATTCTGCTCAAGCTTTTCTTGATTTAAATTAAGCTCTTTATTGAGTTCTTTTTCAGTTTCCAAAAGTAGAGTAGCCTTGTTTTCTGCATTCTCTTTGTATTCTGAAAATGTATTAAAAATAAGCCAAGTAGTGATAAATGAAGCCGTTAATACGCACCATCTAATCACAGAGAAACCACCTTCTGAAAAACTTATCTGGTCAAATATGATATAATCTAGTACAAAATAAGAAGCGACCGAAAAGAAGATGGAAATATTTCTTAACTGAAGCTGCTTATTATCAAAAAGTAATATTGAGAGCCCCATTGTAGGTATAAAAAAGGCCTGAATCATTGCCTCATTTCCAAAAACAGAACTTAGTATTACAATACCAATATCTATATAAGCTATTTGAAGTAGCTTTGCCGTTTTCAAATAACCTTGTTTTGCCAGAATAGGAATAAGTGCAAAAGCAATAGCTTCAGACAGGAAAAACCATGTCAGAGAAACTGAGTCGTTAAAATAGAATGGTATTAGAAAAAGAAAGCAAACTAAAAACAAAAATATGGAGACACGAGTTAGCACCACTATACCCGCTTGGAAAGGCTCATCATTAGAAGAAGCGAATTGCATCTCATTTTTGGCAATTGCCCCAATCCCCGTAAGTGAAAATTTGTTTCCCATTTCTTCTTTAATTAAAAAATAAGTACGGGATTAAATCCCACTTTATCAACTACTTGTTAGTTTAGATTTATATGCCATTGCATAGATTTTCATCTGTTTTACCATCGAGGCTAAACCATTTGCTCTTGTTGGAGATAAATGCTCCGCCATTCCAATTTTCTTAATAAAGTCGGGATTTGTATTAATAATTGCATCGGGTGTTTGACCTGAATAAAACCTAACCATAAGTGAAACTAATCCCTTAGTAATTGCTGCATCACTATCTGCTTTAAAAATTATTTTCTCACCTTCTAATTCAGCCGTTAACCAAACCTGACTTTGGCATCCTTTCACCAGATTCTCCTTAGTATGATCATTTTCAGGTAATGGCTCTAGCTTTGCTCCCAACTTAATAATATGCTTATACTTTTCAGTCCAATCTTCGAAAAGGCTGAATTCTCTTACTATCCGATTTTGTAACTCTTCTAATTCCATGTGTCAAATATACGTAATAAGAAACTCTGTATATAAAAAAAGCCACTCAATTAGAGTGGCTTTAAATCTTTTATTATATCTGATAGTCTGTTTAACTTTCTTTGAGTTCTAATTTAGCAACTGATTTAACAGATATCACATGATTTGTAGCTTCATCTATTATTGGTTTAAAAGATTGAAGTACTGAAATATACTCTCCAGTGTCCGTTTTATATCTGCAATACTCAGAAAGTGAACTACCAGTAAAAGCTTTTTCAATTGCATCAGTTACTACTTTAACATCCTCATCATGTAACACGGCTTCCATACCAGAGTCAAATACAATAGCTTTATTTAACCCTGTTAAATCTTCAAATGCTTCAGTAAGAAATTTGCATTGTATCTTCTTTCCAGATACATCTTTTTCAAATTTAAAAGTGAATTCTTCGGTTCTTTTTAGAAGTTCTTCGAAATCTGTATTGAATATGGCTTTTGCTGTTTCTTTCTTTTCTGTAACATCTCTTTGATAAGAAACCCAGTGTGTAATTTCACCTTCTTTATTGAATAATGGATGAATATCCCACTGGTTTATAAACTCACTGCCATCCTTTTTATAATTGATACTATGCCCAAAAAAAGCTTGCCCTTCAATTAAACGCCTTTTTAAACGATCTAAAATTGCACGATCAGTTTTAGGACCTTGTAAAATTCTTGGTGTTTTTCCTATCACCTCTTGTGGAGTATACCCCGTCATTTTTGTAAAACCGTCATTCACATATACAATTCTTGGTCCTGGTTTTTCTAAATTAAGTTCAGTAATCAAAATTGAATCATAGTCATTGCGAATGGCACTCTCCAACAAATCTAGTTGATTTTGAAATTGTTTGATTGTGAACTGCATCCTTTCAAACATTTCTTCCAACTTCTGGAATGAAACGACGTCTTTTGAATATTTTTTTAACTGTTCTAGTATATCTGCGTTTAAACTACTCATGTTTTATCAATTACTTAGAGATTCTAAGTGGCTATATCTAAGCTTAAAACTCTTAGTGGGACTTCATCATTCCATTTAAATAAAAAAATAATACTCGAAATGAATTCCAATTACAATGGTGCAAATACAAATAATATTAGTTTAGAAGTGCCTCTGATATAAAATAAAAAGGGGGACCGAAGCCCCCCTTTCCTCACTCACTCATCGAAGTAGCAACTTAGCAATTGTACTAAGCTGCATGTTCGTTGTACCCTCATAGATTTTACCGATCTTTGCATCACGATAAAACTTTTCTACGGGATATTCTTTTACGTATCCATAGCCACCAAATAGGTCTACAGCCATGGAACTTACACGTTCAGCAACTTCGGAGGAATAGAACTTTGCCATAGCTGCTTCTTTTAAAAAAGGTTGTCCTGTTTCTTTAATTCTTCCGGCATTATAGACAAGTAATCTTGCGGTCTCAATATCTGTTGCCATTCGAGCAAGCTGAAACTGAACACCTTGAAAATCTGAAATTGCTTTACCAAACTGCTTACGTTCTTGCACATAATCTAGAGCGGCGTCGAAAGCTCCTTGAGCAATCCCAATCATTTGAGCACCGATTCCGATTCTTCCTTCGTTTAAGCTTTCTATAGCAACTTTATAGCCTTTACCGTACTCACCTAAAATATTGATTTTAGGAACTCTACAATCTTCCAATAATATTTCACAGGTAGAACTGGCTCTTATACCTAATTTATTTTCCTTCTTTGAAACTGAAAACCCTTCCATTCCACGTTCTACAACAAAAGCAGTAATTCCTTTGTACCCTAGGTTAGGATTTACATTCGCAAACACGATAAAGATATCTGCTTCATTTGCATTAGTAATCCAGAGCTTAGAACCGTTTAAAATAAAGTGATCACCATCTTCTTTAGCGCTCGTTTTTAATGCAAAAGCATCACTTCCAGAACCTGCTTCTGAAAGGCAATATGCACCCACTTTTTCTGTAGCTAGTTGCGGTAAAAAGCGTTCTTTAAGTTCTTCAGATCCATATCTCAAAAATGCATTATTCACCAGTGTATTTTGAACATCCATGAAAACACCAGCCGAGCCATCTACTCTAGAGATTTGCTCAATAGCTACAATGGACATCATGAATGTACCCCCAGAACCATTGTACTTTTCAGGAATTTCAATCCCCATCAAGCCCATCTCAAAAAATTCTTTCATTAAGTCTGAATCTAACTTGGCATTCTCATCCATTTCATGAACTAATGGCGCAATAGAGCTCTTCGCAAAATCAGCAGATGCTTCTTTCAGCATTTGCTCATCTTCGGAGAGTTGAGTTAGTGGTGGATTAAATTGATCTACCTGATTCATTATTTAATACTATTCATCTTTTTTGGATCGAAAATATACGATTGTAAGCGCTTTTTTACTACTATAAAGTAAGATTTTTAAAAATTCTTTTACTATGTCTTTTTGATACTTTAAGGTACATGTAATAGCTACTCTAATTTGTTAAAATTAGTTCTTTAGCTCTTATTCTTATTTAAACTTTCAATCATCTTTGCAGCAGCTAAAGTCGGGGATATTTCTTTTCTTGAGATTTTATTTCTCAAATCTTGAGCTTTATTTTTGTTTTTGGTCGAATTCCAAAGCCCTTGAAGAAGTTCATCTTCGGTCAACCTTTTGAACCAATTCAGGTTTTGAATGTTTCTTAATTCCTCAAATATCTCTTTTTCTTTGAGGAAAGAAATAAATCTCTCAATACTTTCCCAGACTTCAGTGACACCTTTTTTTTCCAGTGCACTCATTGCCAAAAACTGTACAGGAATACCATCGTATTTGGGCTGAAGTAAATGAAAGGTTTGTTCATATTCTGACCGAGCTTGATGCGCAAGTCGCTCTTGATCTCCATCAGCTTTATTTACGACTAAAATATCGGTGATTTCAAGGATTCCGCGTTTAATTCCTTGTAATGAATCTCCTGCACCCGGCAACATCATTACCAGAAAACAATCAACCATTGATGCGACTTCAAACTCACTTTGACCAACACCTACCGTTTCAATTAATATAATATCATAACCTGCTGCTTCACACAACAACATCGACTCTCGGGTTCGCTTTGCCACACCTCCTAAAGTGCCTGCTGTTGGTGATGGACGGATAAAAGCCTCATCCTTTGTAGCTAAGGTCTCCATTCTAGTTTTGTCTCCTAAAATACTTCCACCTGAAGATGGACTACTTGGGTCAACTGCCAGCACAGCTACTTTATGATTCCGATCAATCAATAGATTCCCAAGCCCTTCAATGAACGTACTTTTACCAACTCCCGGCACACCTGAAATACCTATGCGAATTGCATTACTTGTCTCTTTAAGTAAACCAAAAAGTTCCCGAGATTTACCTTGATCATCGTCTCGATTACTCTCTATTAAGGTAATTCCTTTCGCTAAATGGCGACGTTTTCCTTCTTTAATTCCTTGTGCAAGTTCCTCAATAGTCATGCACGCTTTGCCTTAATTTCATCTATTACTTTTGATGCAGCTTTCGGAATATTCGTACCTGGTCCAAAAATTGCAGAAACTCCTTTTTCATAAAGGAAGTCATAATCTTGGACTGGAATTACTCCTCCTGCAACAATCACAATATCACCAGCTTCTTCTTTCTTCAATATACTGATGAGTTCAGGAATCAAGGTTTTATGTCCAGCAGCTAACGTTGAAACTCCAATTACATGCACATCATTTTCTATGGCTTGTTTTGCAGCCTCATCTGGGGTTGAGAATAAAGGTCCAACATCTACATCAAAACCCATATCAGCGAATGCTGTCGCGACAACTTTGGCTCCCCTATCATGCCCATCTTGCCCCATTTTCACCACTAAAATTCTTGGGCGACGACCTTCTGTTTCAGCAAATTCTTCAATCTTATTCTTTATTTCTTTGTAATGCTCATCATTCTTATACACGCTTTCGTACACTCCGCTAATGGTTTGATTGGTGGCTGTGTGACGCCCCCACGTAACTTCAAGCGCTGTTGATATTTCCCCAACAGTCGCTCGTTGTCGTGTTGCTTCTACAGCTAATTCCAGAATATTCCCTTCACCCGATTTCGCGGCTTCTGTTAAAGCTATCAAAGCTTTTTTAGTTGCTACATTATCTCGTTTTGTTTTAATGGAATCCAGTCTTGCTATCTGCTTTTCTCTAACATCAGCATTATCGATATCTAAAATCTCAATTGGATCTTCCTTCTCATTTACAAACTTATTCACTCCAACGATGGTGATATCACCTTTATCAATCCCTGCTTGTTTGAGGGCCGCGGCTTCTTCAATTTTTCGTTTGGGGTAGCCCTGCTCAATAGCTTTTGCCATTCCTCCCATTTCCATCACTTCATTGATGATAGTTTTAGCGCGTTTTTTTAAATCATGAGTCATAGACTCTACCGCATATGAACCGGCAAAAGGATCAACGGTATGAGTTATATCGGTTTCTTCTTGGATAATAGTTTGAGTATTTCTTGCAATTCGAGATGAAGTATCTGTGGGTAAAGAAATGGCTTCATCATAACTATTGGTGTGGAGTGATTGAGTTCCTCCTAATACTGCTGCCATTGCTTCAATCGTAGTTCTAACCACATTGTTGAGTGGGTCTTGAGCAGTTAAAGACCAGCCGGAAGTTTGACAATGAGTACGAAGCATCATCGATTTAGCACTCTTTGGATCAAAATACTCCTTCATTAATTCTGCCCAAAGCGTTCGGGCTGCTCGGAGTTTACTCACTTCCATCAAGAAGTTCATTCCAATTGCGAAGAAGAAAGAAAGTCTTGGGGCAAAAGCATCAACATCCAATCCACTTTCAACGGCTGTTTTCACATACTCGATTCCATCTGCTAATGTGAACGCCAATTCTAACGCAGAGTCAGCACCTGCTTCCTGCATATGATATCCAGATATTGAAATTGAGTTAAACTTTGGCATCTTTTCGCTAGTAAATGCTATGATATCCGAAACCAATCTCATGGATTGTTGAGGGGGATAGATATAAGTATTGCGAACCATAAATTCTTTAAGAATATCGTTCTGAATAGTTCCACTTAGCTGATTTAGAGAAACACCTTGTTCTTCTGCGGCTACTATATAAGCTGCCAAAACCGGAATAACCGCTCCGTTCATGGTCATCGAGACAGACATCTTTTCTAATGGAATTCCATCGAATAAAATCTTCATGTCTTCTACTGAGTCTATCGCAACGCCAGCTTTACCGACATCACCGACTACGCGAGGGTGATCGGAATCATAGCCTCGGTGCGTTGCTAAGTCAAAAGCTACACTAAGTCCTTTCTGACCTTTTTCGAGCGCTTGCCGATAAAATTTATTGGACTCTTCTGCTGTTGAAAATCCTGCGTATTGCCGAACCGTCCAAGGTCTTTGCGTGAACATACTTGGATATGGTCCACGTGTAAATGGAAACTGCCCAGGATAACCAGGGTCGATATCTCTTTTTGAAAGATCTTCAGAATCATACAGTGCCTGAATTTCAATTCCTTCAGGGCTCATTCTATTTAATGATTCTGCTTTTTCTCCCTTTAGTCCCTTTTCGACACTTGCCGTCCACTTAGCTTTTTGTGGATTTTTTTGATTTGCCATATCACTCACTTTCTTTCTTGGAAACGGTTTTCTGAACTGTAATGTACGACTTCAATTAAGAATGTGGCAATGTAGAATTAAGAATTGGTGAAGAAACTGAGTTTGACCTGGTTATGATATTCTATGTAGTAACCTTCCGCTCTAACTCAGAGCATCGGAGAAATATCAAATTCAACCTTCAACTCTTTTCATTTATATTGTCATGCTGAATTTATTTCAGCATCTGTTGGAAGAAATGCGTTGTTATAGCAAGAAGTTTCTAAAGACTGGTTCCTCCATAAATACTGAAACGAGTTCATGATGACAGCTTTGTTTAAGGTACTTTTTTAGTATCCCATTCACGAGCGATGCGAAGTGATCTCAAGCAAAGGTTAAAATTCTGAGACTGCTTCGTTCCTCGCAGATGGAAGCATTCCTAATTCTTAATTGAACAATTTCTAATTGATCATTTAAGATTCATCTCAGCTTGGGAAGAGCTAAAGCCAATTTCTTCTTCGAATTTTTCGGTACCAAATGTTTCTTCCATTTCTGCTCGGAGTTTTTGAATGGTGAGTCCACTTGTTAGGGAACCATTTCTAGAAATAGAAATCCGACCTGTTTCTTCAGATACAATCAACACAAATACATTGTTAGTTTCTGAGATACCAACGGCTGCACGGTGACGTGTTCCAAAAGATTGAGAAATATTTGGGTTTTGTGAAATCGGGAGATAACAACTTGCAGCAACTATTCTGTTATTTCGGATTATTACAGCGCCATCATGTAGCGGAGTTTCTTTTCTAAAAATAGTAATGAGTAATTCGCTTTTGATTTTAGCATCAATCCCTACTCCTCCGTCAATCATATCCTGAAGATTAGAAGTACGAGCAAAAACAATTAAAGCTCCAATTTTTTCCTTCGCAAGAACCTTAACTGCATCAATAATTTCTTCGATCATTTCGTCAGAACTTGAGCGCGTAAAAAAGCGATCGAGACTAGTATTAGTTCCTAGTCTATACAATAGTTTTCGAATCTCTGGCTGAAAGATGATGAATACGGCAAGAATCCCAACATTCATGATTCCACTTAAAATAAAATCGATAGTTGAAAAACCAAGAACACGAATAACAAGGTTAACTATCACTAAAAGTACAATTCCAATTCCTGCTTGTATAGCAAACGTTCCTCTAATCCATTGATATAGATATACCAACACTCCTGCAATAAGCAGCGTCTCGATGAAATCCATAATACTAAAATCAAGAAACCCAATGGGAATCAAGAGAAACTCCGTCTAAGATTGAGATTGAATTGCATTGAATATACGAATTGAATCGGAGGCTTCCTTCACATCATGTACTCTAAGGATATGTGCTCCTTTTAATAGTGAATGAAAATTAAGCGCGATTGTTCCAACAAGCCGATCCTCTGCAGATCTGCCGTCTAAAATTTGTCCAATCATCGATTTTCTAGAAACTCCAACTAATACAGGGAAACCAATTTTCGTGACTTTGTCAAGGTTCGCAATCAAAGAAAGATTATGTTCTAGTGTTTTCCCAAATCCAATACCTGGATCCAAAATAATATTCTTTACTCCTTTTGCTTCTAGAACCGTAATTTTTTCTTCAAAAAAACCGATTACCTCATTTACAACATTGTTATAAGTAGGATTATTCTGCATGGTTTTTGGGTTCCCTTTAGAGTGCATTAACACATAAGTTGCATTATAATCTGCGCATAAATCAGCTAATCTAGGCTCTTTTTCTAATCCACTTACATCATTTACAATGTGAGCTCCTAGTTCAAGCGCTTGTTTCGCAACCTCGTATTTTGTGGTATCGATTGAAAAAACAGCTTCTTTAAAGGTAGTAATAGCTTGTTCAAGAATTGGAATTACCCGGTTTAGTTCTTCTTCTTCAGAAACAGGCTCTGCATTTGGCCGGGTTGATTCTCCACCAATATCAATAATTGAAGCGCCTTCATTCAACATAATGCTGATTCTATCTAATGCTGACGAGACTGCATTAAACCTTCCGCCATCACTGAAAGAATCAGGTGTTGCGTTGAGAATTCCCATTACTTGCTTGGAGACTAAAAAAACAGAAATATTCTCTACGTTAGACAATGATAAATTCTAAATGTTAAGTGATAAATGAAGGCAAATTGTCATTTCGAACGAATGTGAGAAATCTACAAAGCTTTTTACAGACCCATAAGATTTCTCAGTCGATATGCTCCTTCGAAATGAAAATCTATTTAACACTACTAATTCAACATTAAAAATTAAATAATTACCACTCTTCTACTAAGTCACCGAGTTTATCTTCTTTTTCCGCCCATTCATCAGCATCTGGAAGAGCATCTTTTGTTTCGTTGATGATATTGTCTTCCCATGTTTCTGAAAGGCGCTCGTTTAATTCTATATATTGTTCCCATTTATCAGGTACTTCATCGTCTGGGTAAATTGCTTCAACCGGACATTCAGATACACAGGCATCACAATCGATGCATTCATTTGGGTCGATAACTAGAAAATTTGGCCCTTCACGAAAGGCATCTACCGGGCAAACTGCCGCACAGTTAGTATATTTACATTGAATACATGGTTCGGTAACAACGTATGGCATAATCTTTTTTTGAGTGAGTTAAGTTCTTTTTGATTGTTTGGAATATCCCTTGCTAGAAAGTTAGATGCAATCCAAATAAATGAGATTATTTTTGCTTTAACATTTTTGATACAGCTTCAAATGACCCATCATTTTGAGCTGGCTCAATCTGTAAAAGGTGAGTTATTAATTCATAAAGGTGAATATTTTCAAATGGTTCCATTATAAATCCTTCTTTAAAGGAAGGACCTGAAGCCATAAATAAAGCCCACATTTCTTCTTCCAAATTATCAAAACCATGAGCACCACCAGAGGGATAGTTGTTTCTTCCTTCAATAAATGCTTTTGTATTTATAGTATAACCCAGCTCTGTGACAAGTAATAAATCAGGAGTTCGATGATTGTTCTTAATATGGAATCGCTCAGGAATATCATCTTTTTTGAATACTGTGAAGTGAGTTTCATTCTTTTTTAATGAGGAATAAACTTCCTCGAGCTTTCCCTCTTGAACATTCATCATTAAAGAAGGAGAGCCTTCAATAATTTCTATATGCTCAGTATTTATGTAATCATCGAGAACTACTAATCTCTCTTTTGATACATTCATCATTCCGTGATCAGAAACGATTATAATATTTGTTCGATCAATTAGCTTTTTCTCTACCAATTTTGATATTAAATAACCAACAAGATCATCAGCTTCCTTTATGGCTTCTATCACCTCATCTGATTCTGTTCCATATCGGTGACCTTGACTATCTACAAAACTAAAATAGAGTGTTCCAAAATCTATCTCCTTTTCCGTATCGAGTGTCATCCACGCTAATACAGAATCGATTCGGTCTTCATCTGGCATACGACCGTCATAAGATTTCCAAAATGTAGGACTCATATTTTGTATAGGCGCTTCAGAACCAACCCAAAACATAGTTCCCGCATTTTTACCCGCTTTCTCAACGGTATTCCAGATAGGTTCTCCTAGCCACCAATTTGGATTTTCTACTTGTTCTCGATCTCCCATTGAGAATAAAAAGCCTAGTTTTTCATCGTACATTCGGTTTGCAATAAAACCATTATTCTCTGGATATAAACCAGTAGCAATTGCATAATGGTTGGGAAAAGTTTTAGAAGGATAAATTGGAATTAACCCTTCTCCAAGTACTCCAGATTGAGCAAGGCGATCAAAATTTGGAGTGTCGGTTTTGGAAAGATAATCAGCTCTGAAACCATCGAAAGAGATAAGTAATACTTTTGAGGTTTCTTTTTGGGCAACTATTGAACAAGAAATAGCACATAGAAAAAGTAGAACTGAGAGCTTTTTCATAGGCTTTTATCCTTTACTCGAAGTCTGAGGTCAGCTTAAATCTTGAAATCCTGTTGTTTCCTTTATCAGCTACATATACGATACGATCGAAATATGCTACACCACTAGGGTTTTTGAATTCTTTAGGACCGGCTCCAAATTTTCCAAATGAAACTAAAATTTGCCTTACCTGATCCTCAACACCTGCTGGGGGTGGAACACCTTCTTGTCCATTTAACTGAAACTGAAATAACTTATTTAATTCTTCATCAACTATAAAAATATAACTATCATCATCTCCTCCAAAACTAACATCTGAAGGTTGGAAGAATTTATTCGGCTCGTACATAAAGCCATCTGCTTGTGTAGTATCTTGTGCAAGTAAGCTTGAATTTTGTTGAAAAATAAGTCCATCTACCGTTTCAACTGCATTTATCCAAAGTACCTTAAATGGAATATCTTTAGTTGTATCTGCCTGAGTAATAATAAAACTTCGATCTTCTGTAAAAGAATCTCTTTGTGGTGGAGCTACAAATGTAGTAATAGAGCTTATTCCAATTCCACTTCGTAAAGAAGGAATTGTTGGGCTCAATGTTCTAATTTGCCGAACATTAGTCATTTTGTTTGTTAGAACACCATTTACCCTTATTCTATGGAATTCTAATACCGTATTATCAGGGGCGCCTACTTGTAATGTTTCTTCGTATGGTCCTCTTCTTGTTACATATAATGTATTATCTCCGAGTACAGCTAATCCAGTAATCTCTACTTTTTCATAGTTAATTGGAGAAGTCTTATTCAATCGAGAATTTTGAGCTGCAGAAGTACTTAAACTGGCATCATCAAATGGAAAAATTAAGGTATCAACATATTGAATTGGTCCAGCTCCATTCATGTTTTTTATTTTAAAAACTGCCGGCAAATCCCACGTAATATTTGGATTGAGTGATTGAATTACGGTATCAATTCTAGCCGCAACATATATGTTAAGCAATCTATCTTGGGTTACTGCAACTGCCCCTCTTAGTGGAATTGTTATACGGGGAGATAAATCTGCTCTATCAAGTAAATGTACTCCGTCTTCATCGGTTACATACACAAATTCGTCGAAACCAACATGAATATCCGAAGGGGAATTAAAGCCACCCCAAAAAGGAAGTACGGGCGCATATCCGTCAACGTTTTCTAAAGTTGGATCAATACTTCCTTCTTCAAAAATTTCATCCGTATCAGAATTTGATTTCGAATTAAAAATATCATCACAAGCTGAACTTGAAATTAGTACAGCAATAAATAGTAGTAGGTATGTAAACTTATTCATCATAGTGAAAAGCTAATAGCAATTCTATGGATTTCACCTAATCTTTCGTACAAGCTATAGGCATAATCCGCTTTAAAAACTTTGTTCATTACTTTCAATTCAACGCCTGCACCAAGGCTTGGAATTTTACGTTCTTCGATCCCAAATTCATATCCTGTTCTCAAAAAGAACTGCTTCATAAAAGAGTATTCTGCTCCAATATTAAATTGTTCAGCATTATCACTGGGATTTGTAATTTGACCTGTTACAATCAATTTATTCTGATCGTTTTCAATTAAATCATAAGCCGCGCCGATATGAAAACGGGTAGGAAGAGAATTAAACTCTTCAGGTTCTACTTCCGAACGCCCTGAAAGATTAGTTCGATCTGTACTTCCAGAAGGGTTGGCCTCTAAACCAAAGTTATTAATACCAACTGCAAACCTAAGACCTGTATCACCAACGAGATATGAAAAACCAAAATCAATTGCGCCTGTGGAGTAGTCTATTTCTTCAATCTTCTCCATTAAAAATTTAAGTGTGATTCCGTAGCTGAACAGATCTGTTACTTGATGAGCGCCTGAAAGACCTACTGCAAAATGTTGAGTTGAAAACACTCTTCCAGTACCAAATGGTTGAAATTCGGTAGTCTCTTGAATGTCACCTGAATTCAGGTATTGAAGAGAGCCGCCAATTGCAAAGGTTCCGAGCTTATGCACGTAGCTAAAGTAATCTTGGTTAATCCCAGTAAAATATGCGGTATGACTTACCATTAAGTTTGAACCCGTTAATCTAGCAGCTAGCGCAGGATTCCAATATAAACTTGAGCCATCAATTGCATCAGCCATATTTGAATTACCCATTGCGGCACTTCTAGGGTCAACAGGAATTTTTGTAAACTGAAACCCTTCTGTTCCAGCTCGGTCTTCACCAAAACTTTGAGCATAAGTAGAAGAGCCAGAAAGCAAGCAGATCACAACAAAAAGGACGGATATATATGTTTGCATGAATTTCATTTAAAAACGTACGGATAGCCCAACCATAATGTGTCGCTGCTCTATATAATTTGCAGGGTTTTCATATGATGGAAGATTATTATCGGTAGGATCAATGTATCTAGGATCTCTTACATTACCCGGAACATCATAACTTCGATCATTTCGAAGTGCTACTAATTCTGCCTGATCGGTAGGGTATTTCTTATATCCCTCTCCGGTTACCGGGTTCACAATAACCGAACTTCTATTATTTAAAATATTTGTTACTTCGAGGAATGCAGAAATTTTGGTTTCTCCAATCTCGAACCATTTTTGGAGGTTGAAATCCATATAAAACCAAGCGGGGCCAACTTCACTATATCGCTTTGCTGGGTCATCAACTGTTTCATAAATTGGTCTCCAATCCGAATCTCCAGTTATAGGATTTCGTTGATAGCCGACAAGCTCATTTGGTGTATATCTCGTACCACTTCTCCAAACTGCTGACAAAAACATTTGAAATTGATTAAAAGGTCCGAGGTCAAAAAGAGGTTCTGGACGATCATAAATAAAAGTAATATTCCCTTTGATATCAAAAGGTCGATCCCAAGCGAGTGGAGTTTCAATATTACTTCCAATATTTTGATTAGCGTTGATATTGCTAAAATTGTCATCGTTTGTAGAGCTTAGCCCTTCAGCTCGTGAATAAGTAAAAGAAAGTTGCCCTCTTAGTATATCTTTATATCTCTTAAGGTAAGACATCTCAATGCCTCGAGAGCGCGCATAATCACCATTAATACGAAAGGCCTTAGTTACTTCACGTCCATCAACATCAGGTACTCGAATATTTTGAGTGGTAACAAAATCATACTTATCTCTCCAGAATGCAGAAATATTGAATGCATCATTCTGTGTGATTTGATTTCTCAATCCAATTTCATAGGAAATATCAACTTCGGGGTCCAAATTAGGATTACCTAAATCAGGTAGGTCGGATTGATCTTGATAAAATGGATTTAAGCCAGCATACACATAACTAGGATGGGGAAGCCTCGTTGAATGACCATAATTAAAAAATAGTACCTGATTTTCACGAACAGGGAATGAAACATTTACTTTAGGCAAAAACCTAAACTTATATCTTAAACCAAAAAGCTCTGTACTTTTATTTAAATATTCTTCCGCTACAAAATCTGGAATGGTCGATAAACTATTTTCTTCCAAGGCATCATTAACTGCATCATCAACATATCGACCTGGAGCCCAATATTCGAATCTTGCACCAATATTTGCAATTAAACCATTGTATCTAATTTTGTCAGTAATGAAAAAAGCACCACGTTTTGGCTTAACTCTCCAAGCATCAAATGTCTCACCAACTCTAAAAGTTTCTGATGTTGTAGTTTCATCAATTTGAATTGGAGCTCCTATCCATGGGCGTGTAATATCAATCCATTGATAATCATTGAATTTGAACTCAAAACCAGCTACAATTTGATTTTTTCGATCTGCAAAAAACTTTGTAACTGAAGTTTTCAAGGTCATTTCTTCAGCGAAATGATCGTGCCATAATGTTGCAATACCACCATTATTATAATAACCAGGGCCGGCTAAAACATAGGTGAAATCATCTGTTCCTTGAAATTCCTGAGCTGGGGATGTTATTATACTTGCAGGATCAAACTCACTATCTACATTATCGGGTCGCCAATCTCTTCCGTTTGCATCCGCTCGAAGTCGAGTGAATAATCTACTGAATTGAACTTCATAAAATGCAGATTGTGAAACTGTTTGTGTCCATTTTAAATAGGACAGGTTACTATCGTGCGTATAAGTGTTTGCGTTGTCTAAGAATCCATTCGAATACGCAAACTGAAAACCTGGTCTAATCTGAGTATCAGCACCAGTGATTTGGAGCATTCGAGTATTCTGATTTATGGTTAAGGAACGTTGGTAAGCTCCTTGTAATCTCATACCTGGTTTGATATTATAAGTCAATTTCATCATCCCATTCCAACGGTTGCCTTGTCTTGGAGACCAAAAATCATTACCGACTGTGGAAGAGCTAATTTGGTTGGCTGAAAGTTTTGTATAACCATCCGTTAGTCCGACCTGACCTGTAACAAAGAAAGACATAGAACCTGGTAAATCTAATCCAAAAAGTGGGAGTATTTTCTCAGCTAAGATTGCAGGACCACCAAGATTAAATTCATAAATATCTGTAAAGAAATTTGCTTGATTTGATAAGTTATTAGATCCTGTATTATCACGTTTATGAGTGAAATTACCTTCGTATTTATCTCCACCATTTTGAGTTTGCACTGCAACTACCCCTGACGTAACGTCACCATATTCTGCCCCAACACCTCCAGTTATAACTTCAATATTACTGAATGAATTAGAACCTAAATCTAATCCAAAACCAGTGCCTGCTAATGGATCCTGAGCCGAAACCCCATCTACGACATACCCTGTTTCATACGCTCGTCCACCTTTTATATATAAACCTGTAGGATCTTTTATAACTCCTGATTGAAGGGAAACGGCATCCTCTACTCGTTGTATTGGTGCCGCTTCAATATCGGCACGAGAAATTGTTACTGAAGTATTTGATTTTTCTACATCAAAAATTGGTTTTTCCCCAATTACCACTACTTCTTCATCAGACTCAAAAACCTGTTCTTTCATGGTTTGATTAACTACAGTTGTTTCTCCTGAAACGACAGTAATGCCTGTAACCTGAACAATTTGAAAACCAATAAAGGTAAGCTCAATAGTATAATTACCTGGTCTGATATTTCTAATTGTATATTTTCCATCCGGATCTGTAGCCGCTCCAAAATTCGAACCCACAATCCTTACATTTACTCCAGGCAATGTTTCGTTCGTTCCCTCTTCAGTAATAACTCCTGAAATATTTCCTGTGCTTTGCGAAAGAACAGGTAATGAAACTAAGGAAAGAATAAATAATAGGGCTGTTAAATGTTTTTTCATCATAGTTTCCTTAATTGCTGAACCCTAGCCTTTGCACACCAACATAATCGATGAATTCATCGAGATTTCCATTGCCGTTAAGTAATGTTATATCCATACCAAAGTAAATCAGGTTGCCTTCGGAGTTTTCTATACCAACTCCTTCAAATCTGGTATAATCATTTATTGTACCAATTACTGTTGATGCTTTAAAGTCAGTTTCATAAAGTAAACTTGCACCTGGTAAGGGCTTTAAAGGATATATCCCAGTTTGTCTATTCTGTGTAAGTAAGGTGGGTGCTCCTTCTAATCCTACTACTTCCGTATTATTATTGATTATAAAACCAGTTTCTAATTTATTTGGATCCACATATCCAATAGAATCAATTGGAAGAAAATTAAATAGTTCCAATTCTTGATTAACAATAGTTGGACTCATTGGAATATTTACAAACATTGTACCCCCATCTGCAAAAAACTGAGTAGTTATATCTAAGGCAAAAGTAATATTCCTCGCAATACTATTTGAAATCCAGTAAATATGATCCCATTTTGCTAACGTCTTTTGTAAGGTAGGATCTATAACTGATGGAAACTGTTCTGATAATCCAGTTCCACCGGAATTTATCAACCAAACATCTGGAAAGATACCATTTGCTTCTAGATAAGATAGGTGGAGGCTCTGTTTTGTAAGAGCAGAAGTTCCTTCAATATCATTTATAAAAAGCACTTTAGAATTCTGAGGTTTTACAAACCAACTTACCGTATCGACCTCACTTATTGCTCCAGCAGCATCAGTGGTTCGAATAAAAGCTGTATTCTTAGCCCCTACTTCTATATTTGGTACACGAATTAACTCTCCCGAGTTATCAAGTGCTGAACGATACGATCTTCCAAGAAATGTATTTGCAACCTTTATACCTGTTGTTGTATTATCATACTCTAAAGAAATAAAAACTTTTCCATCATTTTCTTCTGAGAATGGAATTTCTACCCAGCCATTAACGGTATCATTAATGGCGATTTCAGTACTTCTTATATTTAAGAAGCCATCAGGATCGCTTACAGTCCAACCAAAGCTACTTATTGCAAACATCGAATCAGGAGGAGTTTCATTTATATTGAAAGAAACCTCAGGTTCTGAGTTTACAATGGGATATATCAATTTGGCACCGATAGGATCTTTCGCGCCCTCATTATCGACTGCTCTCACTTTAAATAGAACATCATCCGTATTTTGACCACCATTTATAGGTAATATAAATGTGCTATCAGATTTTGTGGTAAATTTCCAAGCCCCTTCGCTTGTATCATTTATTGCATACTCGAAACCAACTACAAATCCATCAGGATCACTTCCCCACCATGAAATATTTATTTGGCTGGAAAGCCTGAAATCTTCTCCTCTATTAATTCTTTCAACGGTAAGGTTAGTAACAGGTGGTTGATTTTCAACAAAATTACCAGATAAACCACTATCACAACCCATAAGGGTTACAGCTATAAAAATAAAAGCTGATATTGCTAAATAATACGATCTGGACATCTACAAGATTTTACTTTTTAATAAATAGGAATGAGGAGTTTTCCATCCTCATTCCAGAGTTTTAATAAACTTTTATTTGATAAGCATCATTTTACGTGTGCTTACAAAAGAACCTGCTTCGATTCTGTATATATACATTCCACTAGCTAAAGCAGAAGCATCAAACTTAACAGAATGGTTAGCTGCATTTAACTGCTCGTTGTTTAGTAGTGTTGCTACTCTACGACCAAGCATGTCATATACGGTTAATGTTACTTTGCTTGTTTGTGGTAAGCTAAAATTAACACTTGTACTTGGGTTAAATGGATTTGGATAGTTTTGTTCTAGTGCAAACTTATCTGGAACTCCAGTTTCTGAATCGTTACCAGTACCTAATCCACGCTCTAATGTTATATCATAATATAATGGGGTGAATGAATTTGTAGTAATGTCATATGCAGATGATACTGCAACAGTATCTACACCATCATTCACAAGCACATTCCAAGTAAAGTTTGCGCTTTCACCCACTGCTAATCCAGCACCGGATAATAGTCCATCAACAGTTGCAAATGTAAGCGTTACTTCAGCATCAGCTCCATCATTATTTGAAGGCACTTTTGCAATAACTTCAGAATTATCTTCTGAGTAGAGTACCCACTCATAAGTAACTGCGTTACCGTCAAAGTCAGTTGTTGCTTCCCAAGTTACAGAGACATCTCCCGTAACAACTACAGATGCACCGTCGGTTGGCGTCTCTAAATCAAAGTTAGTAAATGGTATCGTAAAGTCGTCTGAGACAAAGAAGTCAGGATTTCCACCAATCATCTTTGGATTACTAAATGAGAAGTATCCGATAGCAGTTAAAGACTCAAACTGAGCCCCAACTTTGATATACTCATTCACACCAGAACCAAATCTAGAAGATCGATCGTCGAAACGAAGTCCTTGACCCGCTTCTAAGGTGTCAGCAGCACCGCCACCTTGTCTTGATCCAAATTCCCATTCACCAAAATCGCTAGAACCATCTGCTTGGTTGCTAGTTACTTTTACATCGTTAAATTTAACCAATAAACCTTCATATGGTTCTGGGTTAGCTCGAACATCTTGAGTAATTGCTTCAACCGCTAAAGTATCCATTTGCGTATTTGGCGAATTCAAATTAGTGAATGCAGTAAGTTCTACTAACGTAACACCAAAGCTTTCAGAAACAATTAGTTCTGAAATATTTATTTGGTCTCCTTCCCCTAATCCATCTGCGCCATTAGTTGCAATAACTTCAACACCAGACCATAATGTGGCTCTATCTTGTATAGTAATAAAACCATCAAGACTGGCGCTTGTTGTTACTGTTGCAGTAATGTTTACAGGAACTGGTCCTGATCCTGCTAATGGGCTATCTCCTGGTTGTTCATCTCCAGTTTTTTGAATAAATGATAGACTTGAAAGAACATCATCAGTAACAAAGAAACCATAATTCCCAGAGAAGGGACCACGGCCCGTCAATTCATTATCATCAGTTGCTTCTATATAAAAAGAAACCGGCGTAAAATTTGGGAAAGCAGGCAACTGAACTGAGTATCCAATACCGCCTGTACTTGTCATAGTTAATGTATCTGATTCTGCACCAGCTGTATAAATTAGTAATACACTAGTTATTGTTCCTTCTGCAGCTTCTGCATCGACTGTAACAGTAATTTCATCAGACGATGATACTGCAGAGTCAGAAAGAGCCGCATTTGATACAACCGGTGGTAGACCATTAACTACTAAGTCATTTGGCCATACAAACCCATTTTCTCCATTTACTAAGCGAGTACCAGATAACCAAAGCACTCCATCTTCCATTGGGTAAATACTGAATGCACCATTATTTGCAGGCACTAACCCATCTGGATCATCTCCTTGATAGCCAAGATATCCGCTTACATCAGCGTTTGCACCTGATACAGGGGCGATGAAGTCACCATCATCTCCTCTTCTTCTGTTCCAGTTATCAGGGTAATCAGCCGCTCTATCGTTTCTGTAACGTAATGACAAATCGTAAGCATAAATTCTAGATTCGTCTTTATTTATAGCCCAATCAACTCTTGCCGCCTGGGTAACATTACTTATAGTACTTGAGGTAAGCTTAACATAAGAACCATTGTATTTACTGTAATTAGCAAAGTTCATTGCTAATTCACCGTTTTCAAAGGTATTGATTTCAGAAAGGTTTACTTCCCAAGGATCTAATAGGCTAGCATATTGCTCAAACCCACCACCTTCTTCTTTAACATTACCTAATAATTCTGGCTCTGCTTCGATATCAAACTGCATTGTACCATTAAAATACTCTACATCACCTGTAAGAGTTACAACATCTCCAATAGTTCTGTCCTGTATAGACGTTATTGCAGGACCATCAAACTTAAACGCATTATCCTCAGTAGATAATGCTTCTACAACTTGGAATGACATACCTGATCGCCCCATACTTACTGCGCTAGTATCAATCACAAAGAAATGTAATCTTCCTGGCAATTCGGGTGTTCCATCACCATCTTCATCATCAACTGAGGCTACACCTGAACTTTTAGGGTATGATGTGAGCACAACTGTAATTGTAACTTGCTCATCGGCAAGTGGATGAGCCTGAAGACCTGCTACAGAAAATTCTGTTAATTCACGGTATCTATTAAGTTCTCTAACTGTAAATGGAACACCACCTACTGTGTGAGAACCAATAGAAGAAAAATCATCTTGATCTAAAACAATCCACTCAGAAAATGCTTCGTCATTTCCAAAAGAAGCTAGAGCAACTGTATTTCCAGATTCAAAATTCGGCTTTCGAACTAAAGTACGTTCACCTGTTGCACTTGCAATACCAGCTACATCCCAACCACTTCCAGGATCTTCACCTAGTTTTCCAAAAATATCAATTAGTGTTGTATCTGATCCAGTTATTTTAAACAGTCCAATTGCGTCATCACCATTATAAAAAGTTATTGCATCAGTTATATCAGCAGCAGCTAGAATTACTGGATCGGCTGATGGGTTCGCAATTACATATACTGCACCACTAGCCAACGTGCCTGTAAGTCTAAGCTCACCAGAAGTCCATTCTGGAGCTCCATTATTTGATCTTAGTAAAAGATAATTTCCTAAATCAACTTCTTCTGATGATCCATTATATAGCTCTATAGCTTTATTATTACTAGATCCCTCTATGTATTCGGATATGAACACATCCTGTGCATTAGCTGCACCCACACTCAGTATTAAAGCTACTGCCAGAAGCATTGCTTTATTTACTGCTTTAATTGTAGCATTTATCATAATTGATTTATTTTATTTAATGATTACTAGTTTGCCTGTTTGAACTTTTCCTGTATCTAAATCTTTTACGGTAAACAGATATAAACCCGTTGATAAGATTTGATTAGCGTTTGATTGCAAGTCCCAAGAGTGTTCTCCTCCAGCCAAAACACGAGGATCATCACTGAAACTATCAAACCAACCAATGTCACCAGTATTCGTTGCTGAATTATGTTCGAATTCTGAAATAATATCTCCAGCAACCGTATAAATTCTAACTTCTGCAGTACTTGGTAAATTGTAGAAATTAAGTTTCCTAGTAGCTTCATTACCACCATCCCAAGCCGCATTTAAACGATAAGGATTAGGATATATTCCAACTTTATACTGATCGTCACTACTCCCAAAATTTGGGTTAATTGGAGTTCCAGGGAAAACTCTTACAGAATTTGCATTCGGACTACTTTCTAAGCTTTCAACTTCAAATACATCACTTCCTTTATCAAAAGCAGTAACTGATAATTCATATTGCCATCCACTTAGTAACCCATTTATCTCATAGGCATAATAATAGTCTGATGTATCTCCATCGAATGTTACCGGTTCAGGCAATTCAATTTCATCGAAACCTGTATTAAAACCTTCCTCGTTACCAGGAGTATCAAACTCTCGTATTAATCTAGAATTTGGATTAATGTCTTCTCCTAAATCCGAACTATATACTCTATATCCTTCAAAATCTTTTTCGCCCGAAACCCTATCTACTGAATTCTCAGCTGTTTTATCCCAATACAAAGTAACTTTTCCTTCGGCTAACTCAATTCTTACTTTTGGGTTATCAGGCGGGGTAGGAAACAAGTATCTAGTTAACTTATTATCTCCATCAACATCTTCTCCTTCATCCAAAACACCATTATTGTTTCTATCTTCTCCTTGAAAAACACGATTAGCTGAATTAATCGTTTTTACTAAATTAACTCTAGATTCTTCAGTATCAACATCCTTGTTATTTTGCCCTTGAAATTCATCGGGTTTTAGTGCCGCAGAAAAAACGAAGTAAATAGATAATGTTTCACCTGGCTCTACTCTTGGAAACGGACCAATTGAGATGGATGTGATATAGTTACCAGCACCATCCTGCCCATCTGTTCTTAATTGCTCACGAGCCGTTTGGTCTCCATTTTGTGTGTCCAAAGGGAAAATAGACGACATCCTTTCATATCTTTGTGCATCACTACTTGGTGCATTATAGATTCCCGTACCAGAACTAAATAACCAATAACTTGGGTCAACTAATGGGGTTTTCTTTCCTTGTTCCTGAAGATACTCAGCATTTGACGGATGGTAATAATCACCCTTAAATTCTGCGCCTATTATAGATATAGCGCCATAAGTATTGATTGAAGGATTATCAGGAGAACCAGCATCAAATGCATACGTGGTATACAAAGAATCTAAATAACCCAATCCATTTTTATTAAAGAAAGCACCACCAGTTTCGGTTGCCGTATTTACATTTCGAACTACTAAATCAGCATACATTCCCACAAAAACACTATCCCATGCTGCCGCACCGGTATAAAGCTGACTATTATTAGTGATATCATATTTAAGAATGGTGAAATTCTCAGTAAACGGGAAACCCCAATTATAACTCTCTAGCTTAACATCGGCGTAAAGTGGATTATCGTGGCCATTAATTGGTGTGCCATTAATATCACGCCTTCTGTCAGAAAATTCGGCGATAATATCTTGCTCTCCTACAGAAAACGGAGAAAAGAATTCATTATTAGGATTTGTACTTCTTTTAGTAATCGGCAGATCTGCAGTAAACTCAAATCCAGAAGCACCTCTTGAATATCCACCACTTGTAGTGACTGAGGCAGTTGAAACCCTAATACCAGATTGGTTATAGTTTGCACCAATCCAAATGCCTCCCTCAAAGAGATGTTCTGTTCCCGTGTCGTTAGGAAAACGCATACTTGCGCCACCTTCGGGGTTATTTCTAACCGTTGGTTTCCCCAAAACACCGAAATTAGTTATTGCTAAACTAATAGTTCCGGCATCTGTATCAACTCTTTCAAATGATGCTTGTGCTAGTATTGGCGTTGCTAACATTGTCGCCGTAATAACAAACAAAAAATATTTCAATGACTTACTTCTTTTAATTAAGAATTAAATATAAACAACTTATTTACTAACAGCATATATAATGCAGTGATTTTACAGAACCATAACATCAACTATCCAATAGTTCTTTTATATAATTTAATAAGGTTTTTTTGAGAGAGACCTAAATAAAATAAAATCAATATTACCGTAAAGATCAATTGCAGTTTAATAACTCCAACCTCTTTATATTTTCGTGATGAGGTAACTATTGCACTTTTTAGTATCTCAAAATCAGCTTGTTTTTTTATTTCCTTTACAAACATTTGATCTTCCATTACTATTAATTTTTCATCAAAGCCATTAAGTTTTTCAAAATAATCTTTTTCAATAAATAGACTTTGATCTCCGAACCTAAAAACGTCGATATCAAATTTTGTGAACCATGAATATAATTTTAGAAGAATGTGATCGCAATCAAAAGTTAATCTAAAACAACCTGCGAGAAAACCATTTCTTATAGATTCAGTTATTTCTTTGGCATATTTTTTTGGAGGATAGGAATCGGCATGTAAGAAATATAGAGTTTTACCCTTTGCATACTTAGCTCCGTAATTCATTTGTGCCGCGCGACCTTTCTTGGGACTTTGTACAACTCTCACTATATTTTTTTTTGAAAGCTCTTTAGTACCATCTGTACTTCCACCATCAGAAATAATAATTTCAATTTCTTCCAATTCAGAGGAGGAAATTAAATATGGGATCAATTTTATAAGTGATTCCTCTTCATTAATTGCTGGAATAATAATGCTAATCATTCTCAAATCTCTTCTTAATTCTTACCCAATCCTCAATAGTATCTATATCGCTTAGTTCTTTAAGTAAATAAAATGTTTTCCCTGATTCATTTATTTTCCCGATGGTTTGCTTCAATACATTCGAAGTACTCCAATCTATTCCTTCAAAAACTTCAGGAACATATTTTGACATGCCGATTAAATAATATCCTCCATCTTTAGCAGGTCCAATTACTATACTTTGTTTATTTAATTGATTAAATGCTTCAATAATATGGCTCTTTTTTAATTCTGCGCAATCACTTCCTATTAAAACTACTTGAGCATTTTTATCGCTAAAAAAAGTTTCTTGAAATGCATTCTTCATTCTCATTCCCAAATCCTGACCTTCTTGCTTTTTTTTAGTAAAAAATTTATTAGCCCATAAATCTTTTTCGTCAATAAATGAAGAATACCAAACCTCTTTTTGTGCTTCTACATTTAATACGATCTCCTTCGTATAGTGCAATAATTTTAGATAAATAGATAAGGCTTGTTCATCCCCTACTGAAGCGGCTAATCTTGTTTTTACTTTCCCTTTTTCAGGATTCCTTACAAATATCTTTATTTTTCGTTGTACCAAGGAAATAGCTTTACTCTTTGTATAATCTTAAATGTTGGAACTTTTAATGATACTACCACTAAAAGGAATTAATAAATTAACCACAAAAATTAATTATGAATTATATTAAATCGATTTCAATTGGAATTTGTATGCTTACATTTTCTTTACTTTTCTCATCTGAAATTTTGGCTCAGTCTAAAGGAAGTAATGGCCTTGGTCTAATGATCGGTGATCCAACTGGCATTTCTTTTAAAAGTTGGACGTCATCAAAAAATGCTTTTGATCTAGGCGCAGCTTGGTCTCTCGAAAATAATGGAGGGGTTAGCATACATGGAGATTACCTTTGGCACAGTTGGCTCAATGTAGAAAAAGGCAACCTTGCTTTTTATTATGGTATTGGTGCTCGGGCTAGATTTATTGAAAATAATGACACTTCTTTAGGAGCAAGAATTCCATTAGGTATTACCTATTTATTTGCAGACGCACCTCTTGATCTGTTCATTGAAGTTGCACCTGTTGTAGATTTAATTCCTGATACTGATGCAAACGGTGATGGTGCAATCGGATTAAGATATTACTTCTAACGCCAGGTTTAAATGGGCAAGTTTATAACTTGCCCTTCTTTAACGAATCCAATTTTTTCAAATTCTTTTCCAAATTGTTCGTTAACATTTAACTCTAATTTAGTTAGATATTCGTCGCTACTATCAGGGTCATGATGAGTGAGCATTAGTTGCTTAATACCTTCTCCCTTTGTAATGTTTATTACTTGCTCCCAGCATGAATGTCCCCAACCCTCTCTTTCCGAATATTGTTCTTTATTAAATTGTGCATCATGAATAAGGACATCAGCATCACGAATAAATTCTTTGAATTCAGCAATAAATCTTAAAGAATCGTCCGATTGATCCAAGGGTAGTTCGTTATCAGGAGCAAAAACTATAACCTTACCACCAATTTCAAACTTATAAATTGCTGTTTGAACAGTATGTTTAGCCCATTTATAGTCTACAGAATATCCCTCAAAATTAATCTTTCCTGGGGAATATGTTTCACATTCCATATCTGCTTCAAGCATATCTATTGTTACAGGAAAAAATGTATTAGACATATGGCCTTGAAGTATATCCTTACAACCTACTTCATCTTGAGGAGGTAAGTAAACCCTAAACCAGCTTTTATTATCGTAAAAAGGCTTAAAGAAAGGAAATCCTTGTAAATGATCCCAATGAGGATGGGTGATAAAGATTCTCCCTATATTCACATTCCCATTGTTCATTAACTCATTCCCTAAATTCCTTAATCCAGTACCACAATCAACTATCAATAATTCAGGAATGATTTCAGATTCAATTTGAAGACATGTAGTATTACCCCCGAATACCATATTCTCGGCGTTGGCACAAGGTGTAGATCCTCTTACACCCCAAAATTTTATTTTTATACTATTATTCAAATATTATGTGTCAAACTAAATATACTTTTAATCCATTCTTGTGCTTTGCGTGATATTAGTTTCTTGATTCGAAAAAGCTTAATAAGATTGCAAAAAAAACTTAAAACTTAAAATGAGTAATATTTAATTATTCCTCATCATCGTTAGTTTTAATATCCCTAATCTTTCTTCTGAGCAATGACTGCTTTTCCTTCATCGAATTCAATTTTTGCTCACCTTTTTCGATTTTTCCTTGAAGCTCATCAATAAGCTTATTACCCTTATTTGTAGGCTTAAAATATGTTTTTGCTTCTTGAAATTGTATAATCTCAGCTTCAAGCTTTGATATCTCTTTCTTCAAAGACTCGAGTTCTTTTTGATACTTAATAATCTCTTTTCTATCTCCAGGTTCAATGCCTTCTGATGCAAGTTTTCTTTCCATGCCTAAATCAGAACCAGAGGAACGGTATCTGTCATAAATAACATCACATACTTCTCGATACTGTTTCCAAATCTTATTCTTAAACTTTAATGGTACATGACCTACGTTTTTGAATTCGTTTTGGATTTTTTTAGCTTCATCTACTGCAAGAGTGGGATCTTCACTCTTTGAAAGCTCTATTAGTTTTTCGATGAGTTCATTCTTCTTGGTTAGGTTCTCCTTTTGGTCCTTGCGCACATCTTTAAAGTGGTCTCGACGCTTCTCATAAAAAACATCCATCGCTCCTTTAAATTGCTTCCAAATCTTAGACGATTTCTTTCGTGGAACCGGCCCTATTTGCTTCCATTCCTCCATCAGCTTCTGCATTATCTGATGCCCTTCATCAAAACTCTCTGTTTCTTGAGCTTCTTCTGCTCTAACAATCAGTTTCTGTTTTTCCTCTAAGTTCTCTTGTTCCTGATTTCTAAGTACATCAATATTTTCCGACTTTTTATCATTAAATGCATCGGTTGCAGCTTTGAAGACATCCCAAAGTTCGTTCTCTTCTTTTTGTGGAAGGTTGCCCGTCTTTTTCCAAAGATTATGAAGTTTATTAACTCTTCGGGCAGCAATGGCTATATCTTCTTCATCCACTAGTGCCTCTGCTTCTTTAATTAGCTTCTTCTTTTTCTCAAGCGCTTTCTCAACTGATTTCCGAAATTGCTTATCATGCTTAAATCTTAGCTCATTAAAAGAATCTTGAGCTTTGTTAAAATGATCCCAAACCTGTTGGTTTTTTTCAACAGGAACCCGACCTATTTTTCTCCACTGTGCTAATAAGTCATTAAACTCTTTGTTTAGTTCTTCAAAATCAGATTTTTCATCGGTAACTTTATCATTTAGCTGATCCATTTTTTCCAAAATGAGAAGCTTAAATGTAAAGTTCTCTTCTTCTTTCTGAAGCTTTTTAACTAATCGATCAACTTTATGGCTTTCAAACTCTACGAGTAGCAATTCAAAACGTTCATTTAGTGCTTCAACTTCGTTCTGTGGCAGTACTTTTATTGAATCCCATTTACCTCTAATTTGACTCACTTCTTTTGTTGCGGACCATTTTTCTTCACTTATAAGATCTGAAAATTGCTTTAGGAGGTTCTTTTTTGATTCAAGATTATCGGCCTTTCTTTTGTTTAATGCCTCATAATGCGCTCTTTTCTTTTCTTCGAATTCATCCCTAAGAGCTTTAAATTTTTGAAGACTCTCTTTTGAAGACTCTGAATCTGGTGAAGGACCTTCTTCAATATTAAGTGCTAAATTAGCTAACTCGTTAGATACAAAAGACCAATCTTCTTGTTTAGCAAACTCTTCAGCTTTGGCGAGAATTTCGTTATAAAACTCGCTAGGATCCGTCTCTTCTATAGATTCAACTTCCCCATGGTCGGTATCTTTAGGAACAGAAGATTCTTCTTCAGCTTCAACGTCTGATTCCTCAACTTCTTTTTCCGCTACTTTTGGAGATTCCTCCTCAATAACTTCACCTGATTCTTCAGAAGTTTCATCATTTTCAATTAATGATTCTTCTTCTTTTTCTAAATGCATATTTTCGTCTTTATCTTCTTGCTCCAGGTTAGTCACAACTACCTTCCTTTCCAGTGTTCATGTTATCGGCTCATGCCTACTTTTAAATAGTTAGGTAAGATAGTACTTATAAACTTTTTTTTATAATTCAGTTTTAATTACATAAAAAAAGCCGATTTGATAAATCGGCTTTAAAGCTTAAGACCTTTAGTAATTAATTCACTTTATGTAAATGAACATCTCTTTGTGGGAAAGGAATGCTGAGACCTTCTTTGTCAAATGTCTTGTACACTTCTTCATTCATTCTAAAAAATACTGCCCAATAATCAGGAGCGTTCACCCAAGCACGAACGGCAAAATTAACAGAGCTATCTCCAAGCTCTTTAACTGCATAAAAAGGCTCTGGATCCTTTAGAATTCGTTCATCAGCATCTATCAATCTTTTTAATACCTCATATGCTTTATCTACATCATCGCCGTAGCCAATTCCAAACGTCCAATCAACTCGTCGTGTTGGTTGAGTAGAATAATTAGTCATCGAGTTTGTAGCAAGAGGACCATTTGGTATAATGATTGTTTTGTTATCTGGTGTTGTAAGTATTGTTACAAAAATCTGTATTTCTTTGACAGTACCAGAATGTCCTTGAGCATCTATAAAATCTCCAACCTTCATTGGCTTGAACAATAAGATCATAACTCCACCCGCAAAATTCTGCAGTGTACCCGACAAAGCTAAGCCGACAGCTAAACCTGCAGCACCTAAAATCGCAATAAAGGAAGTCATTTCAACACCGAGCATTCCGAGCGCAGTGATGTATACCATTATTTTCAGAGTAATGGTAACAAGTGTTCTTAAAAAACCTTGCAAAGAGGGATCAACATTACTTTTATTAAGCATTTTCTTAATAAAGCTGCCAATTATTTTCACAATCCAAAGCCCAAATACAAGAACCGCAATTGCTTTTAGAAGGTTAGGACCATACGTAAGTACAAAATCTAACAGCATGTCAGTATCAAACTCGAAGTTTTCCATTTCAGTATTCTTTAATAGTTAGTTGATTTTTATTACTCTTGAGGAGAATTAAAATATCTCTGCCATCCTCGAACTGCAAATCTTTGGCATAAAAAAAGGAAGTCAATTATTGACTTCCTTTTAAATTTATTCTTCACAGAATTATAAAGATGCTACGATTTCTCGAATTTCATCTTTAGTCTTACCGAGCTTTGTTTGTAGTCTTCCAAAGAGCTCATCTTCTTTTCCTTCTTGAAAAGTTAAATCATCATCAGTTAACTCAGAATACTGTTGCTTTAACTTCCCTTTTAATTGGTTCCAATTTCCTTTTATTTGTAGATCATTCATAACAGTTACGTTTGATTATCATTATATCTACTATATAAACGAGGATTTAGCCTTTATTGTTCCGAAACATAATTCTATAAAAAAAGCCACCGCAGAAGTAAGTAGCTTTTAAAAAAATAGAAATGAAGAGTTACGATTCTATATCGTAAACTTCTTTAAGAATGGCTTTAGCATTCGCATCTTTACCTTGCATTACTCGGTGTTGTAAATTCGTAATGATTTCGGGTTGTGCTTTTTCGTATGCCTCTTCCTTAGCT
>TARA_R110000868_G_scaffold120477_2_pt1 | contig 123790 bp, 110 predicted proteins | sample TARA_R110000868 | Tara Oceans TARA_R110000868 (sample SAMEA4397489) | marine metagenome | biome: Polar Biome; feature: [SRF] surface water layer (ENVO:00010504); material: water (ENVO:00002006), including particulate matter (ENVO:01000060) such as... | depth 5 m
CCATAGCGCCTATTTTGTAGACTAATTCCGCACAGCGGTTGGCGTAGCCCCATTCATTGTCATACCAAAGAAACAGTTTTAACTGGCTGCCGTTAACCACCAAGGTATGGTCGGCATCGACTATGCAAGAGCGCGGGTCGGTTTTGTAATCTATAGACACTAGCGGCCTTTCTTCGTAGCCCAGAATGTTTTTTAGCTCACCTAGCGCGGCTTGTTTAAATAAATTGTTCACTTCTTCGCTAGTTACGTTTCTGGCCATTTCAAACACGCAGTCGGTGAGTGAGGCGTTAGTGAGTGGTACGCGCACGGCGTGGCCATCTATCTTGCCTTTTAGCTCGGGGAAGATATGGCTAATGGCCGTGGCTGAGCCGGTAGTGGTGGGGATTAAGCTAGAGCCGCAGGCACGGGCACGACGCAAGTCGTCGTGGGGTGCATCCAGAATGGTTTGGGAATTGGTGAGTGAGTGTATGGTGGTTATAGAGCCGTGTTTAATGCCTATATTATCCATCAGCACTTTCACCGCTGGCGCTAGGCAGTTGGTGGTGCAAGAGGCGGCGGTGACTATGGGGTGCAGGGCGGGGTCGTAGAGGCGATCGTTAACGCCCATAACTATATTGAGTACGCCGTCTTCCTTAACCGGAGCGCTCACTACCACCCGTTTTACCCCTTGGTCTAAATAGGCTTGTAATAGCGCCTGTTTTTTCATTTTTCCTGAGCAATCTATGACTACATCGCACTGTGACCAGTCGGTGTCGGCTATGGCTTTATTGCGGCTGATGCTGATGCTGTGCTCACCTATCTGTATGTGATTATCTCGGCTGCTGGCCTCGTGCTGCCAACGGCCATGCACCGAGTCAAAGTTGAGTAAATGGGCGAGCGTGGCGGCGTCGCCGGCCGGCTCGTTGATGTGGATAAATTCCAACTCGGGATTATCCCAACCTGCTCTTAAGCTTAAACGGCCCATGCGGCCAAAGGCGTTGATGCCTACTTTAATTGTCATGCTGTTACTCCTTAAAAATCAGCAGCAGCTCAGCTTGCGCTCTGGCCTGCTGCCCATGGCCTGCAGCCGTTGGCTGTGGGGGGCAATAAAACGGGGGTTGGCTAGTCGTGTTTGTCTGAGTACGGTGAGTGCCCAGCTGGGCAGCGTGGGGCTGAGTTGATAAAACACCCACTGGCCCTGGCGTCTATCGTTGAGTATGCCTGCTGCCCGCAATTGTGCGAGGTGGCGCGATATCTTGGGCTGGCTCTCGGCCAGCGCGGTAACCAGCTCACACACACACAGCTCTTGCTCTTGATCAATAAGCATTAGGCTGCGCAGGCGAGTTTCCTCGGCTAGGCATTTGTGAAACTCTACGGGGCCCATACGTTGCTCCGGCATAGGGTGGTGATATATGAAAATCTATATATATGCTATTCCATATATTTGGGCCTAACAAGGCTTATTACCGGCAATTGTTTGATGCTTATCAACCTTGCCGCTATCTGTGCAAAAAAGATCAGCCATTTGGGGTAATCTCGCTTGCTCTCAATAGGGTTTGCATTAATAATAATGCGAATGATTGTTAATTAGATTTAGGAGCTATGCTCTTGGTCATTCGGGCTGCTCACATGATGACATTAAACCAACTTAACATTGGCCAACTAGCGACTATCCATGATGTGCATAGTGGTAATGCCTTAGTGCGTCTTTGTGATGCCTTGGGCTTGATACCCGGCGCGCCGGTGACTGTGTTACGCCGTGCCCGCGGCAAAGGCCCTATGCAAATTAAAAGCATGGGCACGCTCTATGCCATACGCAGCGACGATGCTGAATACATTAATGTTGAGGTAGCGTAATCGCTGTGAAAGAACTCGCGATTATAGGTAGCCCTAACTGCGGCAAAACCACCATATTCAACCGCCTAACCGGCACCCGTCAGCGCACTGGCAATTGGCCTGGCGTTACCGTTGAGCGTAAAGATGGCCGCCTGCAATTGGCTGGCCAGCAGCTCAACGTGGTAGATCTGCCCGGTGTTTACTCACTGCACGATGATATTCAGGGCATAGATGCCCGCGTTGCTCACCAATACCTCAGTGAGCAAAATCCAGAGCTGGTGTTAATGGCGCTGGATGCCACCCGCCTGCCTAGGCAGTTGGCCTTATTGCCCGACTTGCTAGCCATGGGCAAACCCATTTTACTTATCGTTAATATGCTAGATACCGCTGTCGCCGAAGGCATCAAGGTGAACCTAGCTGAATTACGCAAACAAACAGGGCTGCCAGTCGTGGGGGTAACCGCCTCTACCGGTGAGGGTTTTGAGCAGCTAAAAGATGCCATAGCCAGTTTGCTGGTGGCGTATCCTGCGCTGCCCAAATCCGTCGATATAAAAGCCACGGCCGCCGCCTGCTATGTTGAAAATCATGGCGTGACCCGCACTGAACGCATAGACCACTGGATGCTACACCCCTTATTGGCGCTGCCTATTTTTTTGGTAGTGATGTATTTGTTGTTTACTATTTCAGTGAATCTAGGGGCAGTATTTATCGATTTCTTCGATATTGTGCTGGGCAGTATTTTTGTAGAAACACCCCGTTGGTTACTGGATAGCGTGGGGGCGCCGGCTTGGTTGCAGGCCTTTGTAGCCGACGGCGTGGGCGGCGGTATACAGTTAGTGGGTACTTTCATACCCACTATCGGTTGCCTGTACTTGTGTATGTCGGTGCTGGAAGATTCCGGCTACTTATCGCGCGCGGCTTTTGTGATAGACCGCATGATGGCCAAAATAGGCCTACCCGGCCAGGCCTTTATCCCACTGATAATTGGCTTTGGCTGTAACGTGCCTGCGGTAATGGCTTCAAGGGCTCTGGGGCAAGTAAGCGCTCGCTTAACCACTATTTTTATCGCCCCGTTTATGTCCTGTGGTGCACGTTTATCGGTGTATGTATTTGTGGGTACAGCGTTCTTCCCCAGCCAAGCGCAAAACGCCATTTTTGCCCTGTATCTATTAGGTATAGTAGTGGCCATAGCGTCGGCCTGGATTTTACGTCGCTCGTTATTCTCGAATGTGGAGGCGGCCAATATCAGCGAAATGCCTGCTTACCATAAGCCTCTGCTGCGTAATGTTCTAATGCAAACTTGGCATAGGTTGTCGTCTTTTACCTGGCGTGCCGGTAAGCGCATAGTGGCGGTAGTCATTATCATTAATGTGGTGTCCTCATTTGGCTCTGATGGCAGCTGGGGCAATCAAAATACAGAAAACTCGGCGCTGTCGGCGCTGGGTAAAACCTTAACCCCCATGTTTACCCCTATAGGTATAGGTGAAGAGAACTGGCCTGCAACGGTAGGGCTATTTACCGGTTTATTCGCTAAAGAAGTGGTGGTGGGCACCTTGGATACCTTATATGCGCCGCCAGCAGTACAGGCGCAGGCGCAGCTGACTATGCCTGATTATGGCGCTGATGTACTTGCGGCTTTGGCTACATTGGTGGAAAACACCGCGGGCTTAGTGACAGCCTTTACCGATCCGCTGAAAATTGCCTCCTCTCAGGAAGAAATTGCTGACCAGCAACCTAGTAGTTACCAGGCCATGCAAAGCTTGTTTCCTTCGGCCTGGGGGGCGTTTTGTTACCTAGTGTTTATTTTATTGTATGCCCCTTGCGTGGCCACTATAGGGGTGATGCAAAAAGAAGCAGGGCAGCTGTGGTTGAGCTTTTCGGTAGTGTGGAGCTTGCTATTGTCTTATTGGTTGGCTTCTAACTTATGGCATGTAGCTTGGCTGATAGCGGAACCCGTGATGGCAGGTAGTTGGATTATAGGCTCTAGCGCGCTGCTGTATGTGGCGTATAAGCTCATCATGGCGCAAATGCGCCGTGGTATGCGCGATCAAATCCCGGTTGTTAATTTATAGCGGTGGCTTGAGTCAAAAAAAGTTCCGTAAAGAGGCGTTATTTTTACTCTATACTATTGATAATCATTCTCACTACCATTACTATTCCTGCATCTTATTAATGTAACTCATAGGGGAGTTCACCATCCATGTTTAAGCAAACTATATTAGCGGCAACTATTACTGCCGCAGCTGTTTCCGCCCAAGCTGCTGACACCTTACCCAGCACTGCAGATATGTGGAAAGTTATCCAAGAGCAACAACAAGAAATCAAAAACCTTAAAGGCCAGATTCAGCAAACCGAAACTAAAGTAGATGCTACCGCTGATGCGGTTGAGCAATCAGCTACTGGCAAATTATCAAAAATGGCCGAGTGGGTAGAGAAAACTAAAATCGGTGGTTACGGTGAGCATCACTTTAACCGTTTTGAAGATAAAGACGATGAGGTTGATGCCCATCGCTTTGTTATGTACTTATCACACCAGTTCTCTGATGATGTGCGTTTTTTCTCTGAAATTGAGCTAGAACATGGTCTTACAGCTGAAGGTGAACCTGGTGAAGTTGAATTAGAACAAGCCTATATAGAGTGGGATTACACCCAAGGCCATAGCGTACAAATTGGTCAGTTCTTAATTCCTGTAGGCATTATGAACGAAACTCACGAGCCCGATACCTTTTACGGCACTGAGCGTAACCTAGTTGAGAAAAATATTATCCCCGCTACTTGGTGGGAAACAGGTGTTATGTTTAACGGCGAAATCGCTCCTGGCCTATCCTATAGCGCTGCACTACACGGCGGTTTAAAAACGGACGATGGCAATAAAATTCGTGATGGCCGTCAAAAATCAGCGGAAGCCGTAGCAGAAGATTTAGCTTACACCGCGCGTATCAAGTACACCGGCATACAAGGTTTAGAGCTAGGTGCAACCTTGCAGTATCAAGAAGATATTACGCAGGGTGCAGTAGCAACGGCTGATGCTATGTTGACTGAGCTACACGCTATCTACACTGTACAAGCGTTTACAGTACGCGCTTTATGGGCAGAGTGGGATGTAGACGGTAACGGTTTTGAAGCCACTGGCCGCGACTCACAAGAAGGTTGGTACATAGAGCCCTCTTATAAAGTGACTGAAAAATTAGGTGTATTTGCTCGTTACAGCGAATACAACAACGAAGCCGGTTTAAGCGCCACTATAGACTATGAAATATGGGACTACGGTGTTAACTACTGGTTAACGCCAACCGTGGTGTTAAAAGCGGATTACACCGACTATGTTAATGACAATACTGGCGACACCGATGGTGATGCCTTCAACCTAGGTTTAGGTTGGTCATTCTAAGTTTAGTAGACGAATACCCTGGGGCGCATTGCGCCCCTTTTGAGTTTTTATGAAAGTATTTATAGCCGTGTTACTGCTATTGCTAAGCAGCATCAGTTGGGCGCAAAAAGGGCAGTTTATTAGCGTGGCTGATTATCAGGCGCGCTTTTTTGCTGATGCCAGCAGTTGGCAAACCCTGTGGGTAGACAAAAGCTTACGCGCTGAAATAGAAAGCATAATAGGGCGGCGCTTTAGCACCTTGCGGCTGCGCTACTGGGGTGATCAACAGCGCACCGGCTGGGTATTGGAGGAAATAGGCAAAGAGTTCCCCATTACCGTAGGGGTAGTGGTTGATGCCGGTAAAATTATTGACCTCAGTATTTTGGAATACCGCGAAAGCCGAGGCGGTGAGGTGCGTTATCCTTTTTTTACCCAGCAATTTAACCAGGTGGCCTTGGCTGCGCAGTCACAACCTAGGCTGGATAAGTCTATAGATGGTATTACCGGCGCGACATTGTCCGTGCGTGCATTACAAAAAATCGCTACACTCGCACTCTTTTTGCATCAACAGACGCCTTTTAATCAGCCTATCAGCGAGGGCCAGTAAGCGCAGCCATCATGAAGCTATCACTGTTACAGTATAAAACTCTCAGGCCCTGGCTGTGGCGTTGGCACAGACGCGCGGGCTTAACGGCATTGCTAGTGGTGTTGTTAGTGACGGTGACGGGCTTATTGCTTAATCACACCTCAGAGTTGGCGCTGGGCAAGGCCGCGGTTAACAACCAACGCTTGCTTGCCTATTACGGCATACAGACGCCTAGTTTAAAATCGTTTGCGGTTAATGACGATTGGTTGAGTGGTGACGATAAATCGCAGCTGTATTTAAATGCACGGCCTATAGCTGAATGTCAGCAATCATTACTGACTGCCGTGGCTTATCAGGGCTATTACTGGTTAGCCTGCCAACAGCAAGTGCTGCTGGTGAACCCACAAGGCGAGGTGGTGGATAGTCTCAGCGCTGCCTATGGTTTGCCCGTACCTATAGTTGCGTTTGGCCTATGCGGTGAGCAACTCTGTTTGGCCACCGCCAAGCGCAGTTTTGTGATAGATAGCCAGCAGTTTAGTTTTACCCCAGTGGAGGATATTCGCCCCAGTGCTAATAAGGCGCAGCCCTTACCGGTGGCTATAGAGCAGGCCATCATCCGCGCTTATAGAGGCCAAGGCCTGTCGTGGGAACGGGTATTATTAGATTTGCACAGCGGTCGCCTGTTTGGTCATGGCGGTGTCTGGGTGGTGGATATTGCCGCTGTTTTATTATTGTTTTTATCCTTATCCGGTTTTGTGTTGTGGTATCAACAGCGCAGCAAAAAGAAATCTCGCCAAGCCGATTGATGGCCTTGCGATAAAGTCTGTAGTTATAGAGGTAAATCGTTTTGTTAAAAGTTATACGTTTAGTGTTAGGTTATATTATCGTCGCCATCAGTTTTATTACCAGCCCGCGCAAGGCCAAGCGGCCGGTAGAGCAGCAAGCCCAGGTTAATAAAGTGGCCGAGGGTTTAACTCTATATCAATTTTATGCCTGTCCTTTCTGCGTCAAAGTACGCCGCGCTATGCGCCGTTTAAATATTCCTGTGGCTACTCTTAATGCCCAACAAGCTGAACATAAAACTGCGCTATTAGAGGGCGGTGGTAGGGTTAAAGTGCCTTGTTTACGTATTGTAGAAAACGGTAGCAGTCAGTGGCTGTATGAATCTAAAGAAATTGTTGCTTACTTAGAGCAGCGCTGCGCGTAGTCCTTACGGGTAGGTTTTTAACGGCCATACTTTTGCTGGCGGCTTTCGCCTATAGCAATAATGGGTATTGCTGAAACTCGCTGGCCAGCCACAGCATTAATAAGTGTGGCCAAGGCACGGCCCACGGTATTGATGTAAGCGCTATAACCTATCCTCAGCCGGCCCAGATGATTTATATGGGTAGCCAGCTAACTTAGGCTTTGCGCAAATGTCGCTACAATTAATAGCGGGCAAACCACTCTTACATACCAAGGCCATATTTTCCAAAATAGGCTGCTCTCTATCGCTGCATTACCTTGCTTTAATTCTTGCAATAGCGCGTTACGTTGCAGTATCCAGCCCGCAAAAATACAAAACATAATGCCCAGTAAGGGTTCGCTGTATTTGGTGGTTAGGTCTATAACAAAAACAAAGAGCAGATCAAAATTAAAAATAATTAACACGCTAATAGCCAAGCAGGCGCTGCCCATAATCAGTGTGGCGGCCAAGCGACTGAGGCGGGTTTTTTCTACCGCTGTCGATACCGGCACCTCCAGCATAGAAATAGATGAGGTAACAGCCGCTATGCTCATCAAGGCAAAAAAGGCTATGGCCACCCATAAACCGGTGTTACCCATGGCAGTAAACAACGACGGCAACACTTGAAAAATTAAGCCTGTCTCGGTAATTAACTCGCCGGCCTCATTAAATATCACTGTACCGCTATGCTGCGCCACATACATCGCAGGGATAATAAGCAAGCCCGCAGTGAAGGCTATGGCTAGATCGACACAGGTGACTATGGCGCCTAGTTTGGGTAGGTTTTCATTTTTATCCACATAGGAGCCATAAATCAGCATGGTACCCACACCCAGTGACAATGAAAAAAAGGCCTGCCCCAGCGCACTAATGAGTAAGCTGGGCTTGAGCACCTGACTAAGATCGGGCAGTAGGTAAACTTTTAAACCGGTCATTGCGCCAGGCTGGGTAAACACATAGGCGATAAGTAACACTAATAAAACCATCAATATAGGCATTAGGCGGCTGGACCATTTTTCTATCCCGCCCTCTATGCCGCTGGCAATAATACTCATGGTTAAACCGGCAAAAATAACACTGCCCATTAAGTCGCGCGTGATAGAGCTGGTGATTAACCACTGGCTGACGGTAGTCATACCTGCCACATTGGCAATGCCATGGCCTAGGTGGGATAGCATCCAGCCAGCCACGATGGTGTAAAAGCTGAGAATTAACCCCGCTAATATGACCCCGTAATAACCTACACCTTTACCGATAAAGGAGGTGATAGGGTTGCTACTTAAAGAGCCTAACGCGGTGACGACATTGGCGCGGGCGTGGCGGCCTATAATTAACTCGGCCATTAAAGCCGGGTAGGCTAATAAAAAAGCCAGCACAAAATACACCAATACAAAGGCGGCGCCGCCATTACTGGCGGTTTGGGTGGGGAAGCCCCAAACATTACCCAAGCCCACCGCCGAGCCAGCAGCAGCCATAATAAAACCAAAGCGCGATGAAAACTGGCCTCTAGGTGTACTCATAGGGTGTTCCTGTAAAAAGAGTCATTGTTATTATTTAGCCAAACAGGGCCGCGCCAAAGAATTTTTGCGCCACTGTGTTGATAAAAATAACCAAGAGTATTAATGGGATAAATGTCGCTAACGAGAAGTTAATATAGCGTTCAGTCCAGGAGTTTTTAAAATGACTATCGCCTGTTTCAACTTCATCATTAAAACCTTTTTTCCAGCGATAGCGAACAAATAAGCACACTAATAAACCGTTAAGCGGCAAAATAGTGTCGTAAAAAACATCGACCACTACATCAAAAAAAGATTTGCTAGTGCCGGCATATTCGACAAAGCTGCTCAGCCAACCCACCATGCCAAAAGATACGGCGCAGGCTATAGTAAACAATGCCATAGCCACATTGAGGCGTATTAAGGCGGTTTTACGTGGTAACTGTAGGCTGTCGATTAAGCTGGAGGTAGGCACTTCGGTAATAGAAACCATAGAGGTGATCGCGGCAAAAAAGACTAATAAGAAGAAGATGGCGGCTACTGCACTGGCACCTACATAGCCTATCAGTGTTTGCAGCTCTAAGAATATTTGCGGTAAGAAAGAAAATATCATGCTCACCGAAGAGTTGCTGAGCTGTGAGGTGTCGGTATTGGGGTGTAGGGCAAAAATAGCCGGCAGCACTAATAAACCTGCACAAAAGGCTACGGCGGTATCGGTAAGGGCGATGAGTTTAGCACTGGTGGTGATACTTTCTTTTTGGTTAACGTAGGAACCGTAGGTAATTAAAATGCCCATGCCCAGTGATAAAGAGAAAAAGGCTTGTGATAACGCGCCATTAACCACTTTTGCGTCTATCTTGCTGAAGTCGGGGATTAAATAATAACGCACGCCAGCCCAAGCGTTGTCGAGAGTTAATACAAATATCACCAAGCCTATGAGCATAATAAATAAAGCCGGCATCATAATTTTAGCGGCTCGCTCTATACCGTTTTTAACACCGCTTAATAAAATGACATTCAATAAACCCGCCACCACCACTAAATAGAAAAAAATAACCTTGCTGTTAATAAATTGGCCGAAGGTTTCAGCTTGTGCCAGCGTAGCTAAGTTGCCGCTCAGTATTTCTATAAAATAGCCAAATATCCATACCGTAATCACCATATAAAAAACGGCAATCATAAAGGGAGTAATAAAGGAGAGTAAGCCGGCTATTTGCCACAGCGATCCGCTGCCTGCTTGTTTGCGATAGGCGCCTATAGGGTCTTTTTGGGTGTTTCTACCCAGGCTGAGTTCTGCCACCATCACCGGTAGGCAGATAAAGGCGACAAAGAAGGCGTAAATTAATAAAAAAGCGCCGCCGCCATTTTTGGTTGCGGCAACGGGGAAGCCTACCAAGTTGCCTATGCCTACCGCTGAGCCAGCAGCCGCCAGAATAAACCCTATACGGGAGCCAAATTGTTCGCGGGAGCTAGTCATGCCTTCTCTCTTTTTATTTCGATATTAACGTCTGGAAGCAATTATCCACCGATAATAACAAGCTTTGTGAGGGCTTACCTTAAAAAAACTATCACCGTTTTGGTTGGTATCTGCACAGGCGCTCAAAAAATAGACAGAATTTATGCCGTCGTTAGTGTTTTATATAAAACATATCTTGATATAAATCAGTGCATATTTATGTAGTTAATAGAATTAGGTAAATATACGGATGTTTTTATTGATAAAAGTTAATGAAAATAAGCACTTACTTAATATTTGAGCGCCACGTAGCTATGCGAAATAACCTGCCTATCACCGATACTGAATATGACTTGCACGATGAAGACGTGTTGATATCGACCACCACCACTAAGGGGGTGATTACCTCTATCAACGATGACTTTATTCGTGTATCGGGTTTTGAGGAGCAGGAGCTGTTGGGGCAGGCGCATAATATAGTGCGCCACCCCGATATGCCGCATGCCGCGTTTAAAGATTTATGGTCTGTAATCGCAGGCGATAAGCCGTGGATGGGCTTGGTGAAAAACCGTTGTAAGAACGGCGATCACTACTATGTGGATGCTTATATCACGCCTATATACCAGCAGGGCAAGGTGACGGGCTACCAATCAGTAAGAGTTAAAGCCGATCCCGTGGTGACTGCTAGAGCTAAGCAGCGGTATCAAGAGCTGAAGAGCCGCAAACGTCCATGGCTGCATTCGTTGCGGCCGCGCAACTTATCCTTTCGCTCAAAGGCAGCTGTATTTGCTTTGCTGGTGGCTGCACCGGCCATAGTTGCTGCTGTTGTTGGCGGTAGTATCTGGGTGGCGGTTATAACGCTAGGCTTGGCGCTGGGCTTAAGTCAGTGTTTGGTACAACCGTTGATTGCTATGGCTACACAGTCTAAAGCTATTTTTAACGATGAGCTGACTAAGGCGGTGTACAGCGGGCGAGAAGATGAGCTGGGCCAGTTAGATTTAGTGATCAAAGCGCAGCGTGCCCAAAATCGGACGATTTTGGGGCGTGTCAGGCAAGCCTCCCAAACCTTATTAGCGGTTACCGAATCTACCCAAGCAATCGTAGAGAGAACCACAGGAGGCGTGGGGCGGCAACAGCAAGAGGTAGAGTTGGTCGCTACCGCCATGCATGAAATGTCGGCCACGGTAAACGAAGTGGCCAGTAGTGCTGAGGCTACATCGCAGGCCTCACAGCAAGTGCTAGCGCAAACCGAGCGGGGCGAAAAACTGGTGGGCGCGGCTATAAATGATATAGATACCCTAGCCAAGTCGGTGGATAGCGCCACTCAAGTCATAGAAGCGTTAAAGCTGGATAGTGAGAAAATTGGCTCAGTGGTTGATGTGATTAGCAATATAGCCAGAGAAACCAATTTACTGGCCCTCAACGCCGCCATAGAGGCTGCTCGGGCCGGTGAGCAGGGTAGGGGCTTTGCGGTGGTAGCTGATGAAGTGCGCAACCTTGCTAGCAATACCCAAAACTCTACCGATGAAATACAACAAATGATTAAACGTATACAGCAAACCGCAGTGCAGGCGGTAGAAGCCATGGATGCCGGCAAGCAATTAGCCTACAAAAGTGTGCAGCAAATCGAATCAGTCGGTGACGCCTTTGGGGGCATTAGTGCTGGGGTGAGTCAAATCAGCGATATGAACTACCAAGTTGCCGCGGCCTCGGAAGAGCAGAGTATGGTTAGCGAAGAGATTAATCGCAATATGGTTAACATCATGGCCTTGGCGAACGACACCCATGAGAACGCTCAACAAACCACCGCTGCCAGCCAGCAATTAACTCGTTTGGCTCACGATATGGGGTTGATGGTGCAGCAGTTTGGCAAAGTGTAAGCGCACAGCAATGTGCGTAGATAACAGCTAGTGCTTACAGAATGTTGAATGCGGTAAGCACTTTAAACACACCCAAGCCCGATACAGTTAATACCACGGCAATACCTAATAGGTTTGCCAACAGATTGTTGGTGTAACTGCCCAGCAAATTATTTTTGTTCATCACTATCAATAAAAACACCGCCACTACCGGCAGTAAAAAACCATTAGCCGCCTGTGCAAAAATAATCGCGCTAATGGGGCTGGTGCCTAAGGCTGCGGCCGTGGTGCCCGAGAGTAAAACCAAAGCCCAAATGCTTTTAAAGCGTTTATTACTTAAATCTAGCGGCCAACCCATAGCACCGCTAACGGCGTAGGCAGCGGCCAGCGGTGAGGCTATTGCGCTGGTTAGGCCTGCAGCTAATAGGCCTATGGCAAAAAAATACTTGGCGTAGCTGCCCAGTAAAGGCTCTAGTTGTTGTGAAATAGTTGCGGCGGTAAATTCGCTGTCGCTGCCATAAAAAGCGGTGGCGGCGGTGGTGACTATAGCCAGAGTGATTAAGCCGCCCAAGCCTATGGCATAGGCATTATCTTTGCGGGATTCTTTTAGTGCCTCAGCAACGGGTATGTCGGCGGGCCATTTTTCTTGCACGGTGCTGGAGTGTAAAAATAAATTATAAGGCACCACGGTAGTGCCTATTAGGGCTATAACCGTCAGCATGGAGCCTGTCGGTATGCTGGGTTGGCTTAGGCCGCGAAATATACTGCCTACATCGGGCTGTATGACTAGGGCGGTAACGATAAAAACAAAACTCATAATCACCACCATCAACATTAGCCCTTTTTCTATTAAGGCATATTTACCTATCGCTAATATTGAAAAAGCACTAAGTCCCACCACTAAGGCCCAGACATTAATAGGTAGTGTTGTGATGGCGGCTAAGCCCATGGCGGCACCGGCGATATTGCCCGATTCATAGGCGGCATTACCAAAGCCTATGGCTACGATTACCATAATACTGGCGGCAATATTAAAAGCCGGTAATTGAAAGCTAGTGCGCAGTGCCTGTGCAAGATTTTTTCTGGCGACTAAACCCAGTCGCGATGCCATCTCTTGCAGTATCAGGGTGGCGATAATAGAAAATGCTAAAGCCCACATCAGTGTGTAGCCATAATTCGCGCCGGCTTTACTGGCCGTGGTGACGGTGCCGGGGCCTATAAAGGCAGCCATAACTAATAAACCGGGGCCAAAGCGTTTCATGGTATTACCTTGTGGCATGGTGTGTGTTGTGGGTATGTGCCCACAGGGTGTGTTGTTTTATAGGTCGCAAAACCGTGGCTGGTTTTGCTTGTTTAACAAGCTCAGCAAGTCGGCCTCGCTCAAGGGTTTGCTGAGATAGTAGCCTTGTAAATAGTCACAGCCTAATTGTATGAGGTAGTCTAACTGCTGTTGGGTTTCCACGCCTTCGGCGACCGTTTTTAATCCGTATATTCTGGATATACTGACAATAATTTCTAACATGGATTGGTCTTTATCGTCTTGATTACTTAATGCGGCGACAAAGCTTCTATCAATTTTTAAGTGGTCGACAGGGTAGTGTATTAATTGGTTAAAGGCAGTATAGCCAGTACCGAAATCATCCAGTGATAAGCTTACGCCCAGCGCTTTTAAGTCGTTTAATACCTGTATGCTATTTTTGTCATAGGCCACGAGCGAGGTTTCTGTTACTTCTAAGTCAATTTGCTTAGGATCTACGTTGTATTTTTTTATTAACTTAGCAACTTTTTTCGGGAAATCTTTGTTGTGTAGCTCCACCGATGACATATTAATGCTAAAGGTTTTCTGGTAGTTAATGGTGTTATTAAATTCTTTCAATTTACGCAGCGCTTGATCTATTACCCATAAGTCTATTTTTTTAATTAAGCCGGTGGATTCAGCAACGGGAATGAATTTTTCAGGGCCGCATTTGTTAAGCATGGGGTTTGAGGAGCGCAATAAGACCTCTAGGCTCTCTATAGTCAATGATTCACTGTTGTAAATAGGCATAAACATAAGGTAAAACTGTTCATTTTCCAGCGAGTAAATCAGTTCGTCCTCTATATCTATTTTTTCCTTCATGGCATCGGCAATTTTTTTGGTAAAAAACTGATAGCAATTTCTACCGGCAGACTTGGCTTGATACATAGCAGCATCGGCATGCCGCATTAACTCAGACACCTCTACGCCATCATCCGGGGCAATGGCTATGCCTATGCTGGCCTTAACATTGTGCTTCTGCTTGCCTACGGTAAAACCGCCTTTAAATAATTCTAAAATGCGGTTGGCGACTATGGCTGCAGTATCTGGCGTGGAGTTGGCCAACACTACGGCAAATTCATCGCCTGCTAGGCGGGCTACTGCGCTCTCTTGAGGGACTCGAGAGCATGCATCGGTGCTGCGTATGGATTCTAATAAACGGTCGCTAAATTCAATGAGTAGTTGGTCGCCAACATCGTGGCCGTAGTGATCGTTAACTTGTTTGAAATTGTCTAGATCTATATAGAGTATGGCTAGAGGCTCTTCTTGGTATAGCGATCGGGTTAAGGCTCTAGCGAAGCTGTTTTTAAAGCTGGCTCTATTAGCTAGGTTGGTTAAGGAATCATATTGAGCCAGGTTTTCCACTTCCACCAAAAGTTTGGCATAGGCATTGTTGAGCTCTGCTACCTCGTCATTCCCCTGCTGGGTTTCTAGGGTGGACTTTTTACCACTGCGAACTTGATTGGTTAGTTTGAGTACAGGGTTAATGATTTGCCTGTGTATTAGTGATAGCAGCGAGGAGTATGAGAATAAAATTAAAGCGATGGTTAAAAACCATTGGTTATTCTTTTGTTCTTTTAATTGTTGGTCGATAAATTTATCGGATATCGTCACTTCTTTTTCAAATAGAGGGTGAATTAAGTTGGCAGAGACGATTCTTTTGCTTTTACCTAAGGTAATAGTTGGTGTGATATTACTTTGATCGAGGTTGTTATTGATGTTGAGGTTTATATGGTAGTGGTTAGCAAATTCTTCTTGTAAGGCAGGGGTTCCTAGGCGGATAAAGTCCATGTTAATAATAATTAAAAAATAGCTTACTTTGTTTTCGTCTTTGTGCCTGCGCGAGCCGGTCGATAAAAATTCTGAGCTAAAAGTGTGTAGCCGGGCCAAGTGCACTTGCCCCTCTTCATTGGTAAATAAGAATGATCCTTTAGAGGCTAGGTTATGGGTAGGTTTATCTAGCCAACGCTGCTGTTGTTTAGGTATAAGGGGGAGTTTAGGTTCAGTAAAGAGCTCTCTTTCGTCAGCGGAAAACAGAATATCGCCGTCGGCATTAATAATTTGTAGGCTGACTAGTCCCGGCATAAAGCTGCGCACTTGTTCGCGCTGTTTGTTCAGTAAACTGTCTAGGGCATCGTAGAGTACATGTACCGAGGGGTCGACGATGTAATTGGCATATTCATGGCTATTAACCATTTGTGAAAAAATAGAGTCGGCTAAGTTAGTCTCATAATTAATACGATAAAGGCTATTGGTAAGGGTTTGCTCTAGCTGTTGCTCATATACTAGACGCGCCTGATCCTCCATAGTGGTGTTGAGTATCTCAGTGGTAATAATAAAGACACCAGCGATAACCGGTAGCAGAATTACATTAATACGTCGCGTTAGTTTCATAATAGGTTTAGTCGTTGTGTATTAGCTTTTGCAGTATGCGGCTGCGTATTTTTAACTGTTCATTAGAGAGGGTTTTTACATAGTGGCTCTTGGCCAGTATCGCTGGGCTGGAGAATAGCTCACGGTCGTTTTTATAATCGTCGCGGGCTATTTCTAGTGCGCCTAAGTTGGGCGTAGCTAATCCTATGGTTTCGGCATTAAGCAAGGCGATATCGGGGCGGCTAATAAAATTTAAAAATTCTATAGTCGCCGTTTTAATAGGGCTGTCTCTATGGGGCATGGCTAGGCAATCTGTCCATATAATCGTCCCTTCTCGGGGGATAGTATAACGCCAGTCTTGCTGGCCAGTGGCCTTAATAAAATGTTTGGTATCACCGGAGTAAGCCACAGCCATGGTTATGTCGCTAGCCGCTTGCAGGTCGATGGCGTGGCTAAGGCCATAACCATAGGAGTGCAAGTGTACGCGCTGTTTTTTTAATAGCGCGTAGGCCTGTTTTAAATCATCTTTGTCTTCGCTATAGGGGGGCAGGCCCAGAGCAATAAGGCTAAGGCCGGTGCTATCTATAGCGTCCTCCAACATAATGGTTTTTTGCTGATTGCCGGGGGCTATATCAAACAGTGCTTGCCAGGAGTCTATACCCTGTGGGTTGGCCGATGCCCTATAAGCGATGCCTAAAGTCCCCCACGCATAGGGCAGCCCCTTACGGCCACAGGCTAATTGTGAGGCCTGCGTTAGCTGTGCGCTATTGGCTATTTTATGCATGGGGATATCAACAAAATAGGTTTTTTCACCATCGGTTTTTAAGGCTTGGCTATCGATGACAACGAGGTCAAAATTGTCGCCATGGCCACTGAGTAGCATGGCATCGCGCTGTTGTTCATTATCGAGGTAAAACTGCTCTACGTTATGGCCAGTTTCTTGCTCAAAGGCACTAATCACCGCAGGGGCCAAATACTCCTCCCAATTAAACATACGCACAGTCTCGGCGACCGCGAAAGGATTTGGCAGCGTAAAAGCGAGCACAGCAATGGAGGTATTAATGTTTAGCATTAGCGTCAAGGTAGCCTTGGGTAGACAGTGAGCGCTTAGCAAAAAAGGAGGCTAATAGTACGGCTATGCGCTTCGTTTATTATTGTTATGGTTAAGCGTTGGTGTTCAATATGCTATGGCGGGGGATTATAGCCGCTTTTTTAGGCTTTGACCTGCTTTGGCGGCAATTAGCAACATTTACCCAAGTTATTGCGGGTTATGGCTGTTGCCTAGCGTGGGTATTTGTTCCCATGGTTAACGCAGTGTGTTCTTATGGCGACAATACCGGGATGGCTAGTTAAGTACCTGATATCAATGAGTTATTTTATGTTTTCTGAAGGCTTTGCTTACAAAATCAGAGGCTTTAGCACAAGTTTATAGCTGACAGATCTGGTGGCTGTGTTAGCCTGTTAAATCTAAATATACGTTTGTTCAATATCGTGGTTACTGAGCAAGCATGCACACGATGATAAAGATAATAAGCAAGGAAACAGCAGTATGAGTGACACCGCCAAGAAAAGTTTTTTTTACGATTTTGTCTCCCGTTATGTCGACACCGACTTTGATACCTATATAGCCAGCGCGGTACAGGATGAAGACTATCTAAACTGGCATGGCCACTGCCTACCTCATGTGTATGAGGACGAAGAAAAAGAGTACAACGCCGTACGTAATGGCTGTGCCTTATTCGACGCCTCGCCGGTTAAAAAATACCGCATACGCGGTGCCAATGCCGGTGCCTTTATGGACTATGTGTTTACCCGCAAAATGAGCGCCTTGCCCACCATGCGCTCTACCTATGCTATTTGGTGTACCGAAGATGGCATGCTTAATGACGATGCCCTGCTGTATAAATTAGCCGAAGACGATTATTTGCTTATGGTGGCCGAAATGGACCACGACGAGCACTTCGCCAACTGCCAAGCAAAAGTAGGCGGCGATATACAAATCACCGAAGAAACCCCCTCACTGGCAGGCTTTGCGGTGCAGGGGCCTAAGTCCTGCGCGGTGCTTAATAGCTTTGGTTTTGACGGCATCGCTAATATGAAGCCTTTCCAAGTTATTAACTATGACTTTAATGGCGGCCAAGTGATGGTAACCCGAGCCGGCTTTACCGCCGACCTAGGCTATGAAATTTGGTTTAAACCCGAACTGGGCAAAGCGGTAGAGCAAGCCTTTATCAACGCCGAGAAACTCTTCGGCATACAAATCGCAGGCTATGGCCTCACCGCCATACAACTGTGCCGCATGGAAGGGGGCTTAGTGGTGCCCGGCTGGGACACTCTACAAACCTTCGAAGACCCAGAGTTTGAACGCAGCCCGCTAGAGCTAGGCATGAGCTGGAACGTAGGCTGGGATAGAGAGGATGACTTCGTAGGCAAAGCCGCGCTGCTACAAGAAAGAGCGCAAGGTTCACGCTTTACTATGAAAGGCTTTATCATCAAAGACGAATGCGAGCTGGAAGACGGCGCCGAGCTCTACGCTACTATCAGCGGCGAAACCGTGCAAATAGGTACCTTACCTTCGGTGTCCTGGTCATACAGCGCCAAGCATTGGTTGGGCTTGTCATCTTTACGTGTGGCCTATGCCGAAGTAGGTGAAGGTTTTGTGCTTATTAATGATGAGCAGGTGGCGGTTACTATTTGCGCATTGCCGTTTGTTAATTTTGATCGTCGTACGCAGGTGCCTGCGCCGATGTAGGGGCAGTCGCTAGTTGGAAGTCGCTAGACGACAGCGATAAGAGGCAAGCTGCAAGAGGTAAGATTACAGATTTAGTTTTGTTACGCCGGCCTAGTGCCGGTGTTTTTATATGTGGCGCAGGAGTTGAGGTGGGATTTATTTATCTGGCACGGCGGACTTGAACTGGTGTCCATTGTTACTCGATTTAGAGATTGCTGCTGGCTTTAAGCTTGTGGACTTCTTTGGGGTAGATAAATAAATACACTTGGTTGAACGTACTAGGCAGGTTTATCTGTTCGTTTGCAAATGACACCATACCAGAGTTAAAGGTGGGGTCTGCGACTAGCATTAACCTGACATCGTTTAAATGTGTTCGATACTTCTCCAAGTTTTTCTCTTTGCTGGCAATCATGGGTTTTAAATCATTTACACACATTTTTCTAACCCAGCCAGTGCGATCGCTAATATACTTCCAATGATCATAGCGGCTAAATTGATCGGGTAGCTTAGTGATGTGAATGATTGCCTTGGTACCTAGTTTTAGGCATTGGTGCTGCCATTCATGGGCTGTTTTGGAAAACTTGAATAACATTGGAAGTATGTCATCCCTAGACTCTAGCTTGCCCAGTATTTCAACTTTAATAGGTCTAGTAGAATGTGAGTAATATTGGCTTACCAATTGTCTCATCCATAGGCTGTTATTACTTTCTAGCTTTCTTAGTTTTGAGCCCTCGTTGGATTCACGATCTTTGGTGAATTCCCTAACCTCTAGACCAAATTTAGAGCGCCCGTCAGTAACAATTAAATCAGGCCATTCCCTTTCATTGGGTGAACTTGCTATATCCCACGCCTGCCCTAGTGCGTTTGCCATTTGATGGGCAAATATCAGCTCTTTGTTTTTTTGTTTATACGTCGTCATAGTGGCGGGTAGGCTGCTAAGCCCCATGGTGAAATAGTCAGAATGCTACGGTGTTACTAATAATTATATGCAGATAATGGCTTATTTTCCTGTACTGGGCTGATGAAACCAAAACTCTATCTCATCAGTTTCAATCTCAAACTTGGCTGAGTGCTCAATATTAGCGGGCACGTGGTACCACTGGCCGGTGCTGATTTTGATGGTTTGGCCGTTCATGGTGAGTATGAGTTCGCCACGGGTGATAATGCCGTGGTTGTCGGTATCGTGGCTGTGGGCTGGTATTTCGGTGCCCGCAGGGTAAGAGGCAAATAACACATCGCTATTTTTTGCTTCAAGTTTATAGGCGTCGAAGCGGCCATCGTATAAGGGTAGGGATTTTATTCTGCTAGGATATTTTCCGGCCATGTTAATTCCTTTTGGGTGCTTTCGCATATTCCTATGCAAGAAGGCTTATTATATCTTTACGAATTTCGGTAGCAGTAACAAAATAATCCCCACAATAACCAATAGCGTCGAATTGTAAACAAAGTAGGGGTATATCATTAAGGCAATGCCACTATATTTTGCAACTGCGTGAGACTGCTTCTTGCCGTAGATGAAGTAGCCTAGGCCGATAGAACCGAAAAGTAGGCTCCATAGTATGACTGTGGTATCCATTGGTTATTTTTGGCCTTATGTTTTTTGAAATTTAACAATGATAACTATAGGGGGTGTCTACATTATCGGGGGAGGTTCAAGAGTCAGATGTAAACTCCAAGCCTATATCTTCGCGTTTCTGCCCAAATATACACAGGTCCAAATACCCGTGCCTAGCTATTACCTTGTAACTTATTCCCGGTTTAACTATTGGACGGTATGCGCTTAGCTAGCAGCTTACAAGCAAAGCTCTAATAATTAAAACGATAGCCACCGGCTCAAGGCCGGTGTGACGGTGATATGAAGTTGATCAAAAGCAACGTTGCAACCACGACAACCCGCTTTTATCCCATATTTAACCCGCTAAAAAATCACCTACCCATATGGGGAACTGATCTATAGTGTGGTCCCTGATAGTGTGCACGCTATGCTTATTGATATATAAAAACGCCTATTAAGAGTGATGCCAGCTAGAGAAATGGTCAGGAGTGTTCAGATGTTAGAAGTTGCCCAGTTATTAGATCGCAATGTACCTGCGTTTTCGTTAGAGGACATTAAGCGCATCGCGCTACAACATTTTAAGGTGCAGGGTGAGTTTAAGCGCCTGCCCAGTGAGCGCGACCAGAGTTACCGCTTAACCGCCGATAACGGTACGCAGTATATTTTTAAAGTATCTAACGCCCAAGATGCCCCCGCCGACATAGACTTTCAAACCCAAGCGCTGCTGCATATAGCCCAGCAAAACGATGCGCTACCGGTGCCGCGCATTCTGCCTACGGTAAATGCCGAGCCCTGCGCCATAGTGGCAGGGCAGGGTGACGACCAGCATGTGGTGCGCCTGCTCAGTTTCTTGCCCGGCATTATGATAGGCGAGCGTGCCGAGTTAAATACCACGGTGCTACGTCGCAATGTGGGCGCAACGGTTGCCCGTTTGGGCCATGCCTTGCGCGGATTTTTTCACCCCAATGCGCGCAACAGCCACCCCTGGGACATGATGAATTTTATGGTGTACCGCGAGCACACCCATCATATAACCAACCCTGAAATACGTAGCTTGGTAGAGGCGGTGTTCGACCGCGCTAATAGCCTTATGCCTAAGTTAACCGCACTGCGTCATCAAGTGGTGCATCAAGATGCCCACAGCGGCAATTTATTAATCAACCCCGAGCAGCCCGACCACGTGGCTGGCATTATTGATTTTGGCGATATGCTCTACGGCCCCTTAATGATGGAGTTGGTGGTGGCCTGCGATTTAATGATGCACCGCGTGGCCGATCCGGTTGGGGATATGTGCGACATAGTCGCCGGTTTTGATAGTGAGTTTGAGTTAGAAGAGCAAGAGCTGGATTTACTCTACGACATGATTATGGTGCGCAATGCCATTACCCTAGCTGTGTCGGCTTGGCGCGCAGCAATGAGCCCCGACGAGCCTCCTTATGTAGATGATATAGATTTATACGAAACCCTAATCACGCGCTTACATACTATAGGCCGTGCAGAAATCACCGCCCGTTTTAGAAAGGCTTGCTGCTTTCCCGTATACAGCCCCGCCATAGGTGAATACCAAGAGCCTAACCCACAAGCTGAAACGCAATTAAAAACGAAGCGTAAAGAGTTGCTGGGCGACCCTTGGCATTTCTATCAACAGCCTTTGCATTTTGAGCGCGCCCGTGGCCCGTGGCTGTATGAGGTGAACGGCAAAGCCTATTTGGATTTGTATAACAATGTGCCGCAGGTAGGCCACTGCCATCCCCATGTGGCGCGCGCCATAGGGCGGCAGGCCAAAGTGTTAAACACCAACACCCGCTATATGTATCAAAGTGTGTTGGATTATGCTGAGCGTTTAGTCGCTCTAACCCCCGATCATATCGATGCCTGTATCTTTGTAAACTCAGGTTCAGAGGCCAATGATTTAGCGGTGCAAATATCGCGGGTGATTACCGGTGAGCGCGGCGCCATAATAGTAGAAGATGCCTACCACGGCGTCACCGACGCTACGATGGATCTCTCCCCCTGCGAAGGTCGCCGCCCCGATTATGTGGCCTACTTAGGTGTGCCTTGTCCCTATAGAGGTCCGCATGCCGGTAAGCCGGATATGGCCGAGCTGTATGCGCAGGATGCCGATAAGGCTATTGCACAGTTAGATCAACGCGGCTTTAAGCCTAGTTACTTTATGGTAGATACCGCCTATTGCTCTAGCGGCGTGGTGGATGTGCCCGAAGGTTATTTAGCCAAAGTTGAGGCGAAAGTGCGCGCCGCCGGTGGTTTGATTATTGCCGATGAGGTGCAAGCCGGCTTTGGCCGCCTAGGCCAAATGTGGGGCCACGAAGCGCACGGCATGAAGGCCGACATGATTACTATGGGTAAGCCAGTAGGTAATGGCCATCCTTTGGGTGTGTTAATGCTTAATAAAAAAGTGCTGGCGCAATTTATGCAAACCACTGAATTGTTTAGCACCTTTGGTGGTAATGCGGTGTCTTGCGCGGCAGGTATGGCGGTGCTGGATGTAATAGAAAATGAAAACCTCATCGCCAATGCCAATAGCACCGGCGATTACCTGCGGGCGCAGTTGCGTAAGCTGGCTGAAACTCAGCCCTTAATTGGTGATGTGCGGGGCAGGGGCATGTTGGCTTCGGTAGAGTTTGTGACCGACCGCATCAGCAAAGCGCCAGCCACCGAACAAACCGGCCAGCTGTTAGAGTTAATGCGCGAGCAGCAAGTGCTAATAGGCAGCTCAGGCCCCTTAAAAAACAGCTTAAAATTGCGGCCCTCGTTGGTGTTTCAACCTGAGCATGTCGATATATTTATCGCCGCCTTGGATAATTGCCTCAGCCAATTAAGCGCTACAAACTAGCGCTTAGCGCATCCGCTAACACCGGGTATTTAAAACTAAAACCTGCCTGCTGTAAGCGGGCCGGTAATACTTTTTGCCCGGTTAATAGCAATCGCGACATTTCCCCTAAGGCCAGTTTTAGTGTCCAAGCGAATACCGGCATCACTGCTGGTCTATGTAATAACCTAGCTAGCGTTTTGCTAAACTCTTGATTGCTCACCGGGTTGGGAGCGGTGCCGTTAAAGGCACCTTCTAATTGCTCTTGTTCAGCTAAAAAGGCAATGATGGCGATTAAATCATCCCTGTGTATCCACGACATCATCTGTTGCCCCGAGCCTATGCGGCCACCCAAACCCAGCTGAAAGGGCAATCGCATTTTGGCCAAAAAGCCGCCGTCTGGGCCTACCACTAAGCCTGTTCTTAATAGGCATACTCTTACATCGTATTGTTGGGCTTGTAGGGCGCAGGCTTCCCACTGGCTGCAGAGTTGGTGGGTAAATTCATCCTGCGGCGGGCTATCTTCAGTGAGGGGGCTGCTGCCTTGGTCACCGTAATAACCTATTGCCGAGCCACTAATGAGACAGCGCGGTTTATGTTTGGCGCAGGCTATGTAATCGATTAATTGCTGGGTGGTGTTAAGGCGGCTGGCTAGCAGGCGCTGTTTTTGTGTCGCGCTCCAACGCTTATCAGCTATAGGCTCGCCAGCTAAATTAATGATGATATCTATGGGTTGGTTTAGCGCGTCCATATCACTAATAGCGAGCACCGCGTCGCCGCATAACTGTTTAACCTGCTCGCTGCTTTGGCGGCTTAATACCCACAGGGTTACCGCGTCTTGATGCTTTTGTAGGTAGTGGCGGCACAGGGCTATACCAATAAACCCCGTGCCCCCGGTAATGACTATGTTCATAACTAAGCCTCGTGATTAGGGGGGTTGAGTATAGTGTAGTCGCTGTATATAGGCATAAAATTGCTTATTTGACGGGCTTATATGGGGGGATAGTTTATGCCACTATAGCCTCGGTTTGGCCCATCAAAGGTGTGGCTTTTCTGGTGGAGTCGGTTTATGCTAGCTCTCCTTCCACTAAATGAATGTTTATTCATTGGTGTGTTGTTTTAAATAAGTGAAATAATGATAACGATAACGATAACGATAACGATAACGATAGCAAAGAGAGGGTGCCATGGCGCGCTATGAAGGCCTAGAAACGTTTGTTGAGGTGGTTAATTGCGGAAGCTTTTCCATGGCTGCCGATAAATTAAATGTATCTAAATCACATGTCAGCAAGCAAATTGCTCGTTTAGAAGATCGCTTGGGTGCGCGCTTATTAAACCGCACCACCCGCACGGTCAAGCTCACCGATGTGGGCTCGGGTTATTACAGCCGCTGCGCGCAGATTCTGGCTGATTTAGAAGAAGCCGAAATGGCCATCAACAATTTGCAGCAAACCCCGCGTGGCAGTTTAAAAATTACCGCGGCGGGCACTTTTGCCGAAAAGTATATAGGCCCAGCAGTGGCAGACTTTTTAGCCAAATATCCCGAGCTGTCTATAGAGATTAACTTTACCAGCCGCACACTGGATATCGTTGAAGAGGGTTACGACTTAGCGATACGCTTTGGCCGCCTGCAAGATTCCTCATTAATCGCCCGCAAAATCGCCCCACGCCGATTGTATATGTGCGCCAGCCCTGCGTATTTAAAACAATACGGCAGCCCTGAAAAATTGGAAGATTTAAAGCAACATAATTGCCTGCGCGGTTTTTTGTCCAGCTGGCAAATTGAAGTGGATAAGGAAATAGTTAATCACAAGGTGTCGGGCAACTGGCGCACCAATAATGGTAATACTTTGTTAGTCGCTGCCGAAAAAGGCATAGGTATAGTACAGTTGCCGCATTTTTATGTGCAGGAACAGCTAGCCAGCGGCGCGCTGGTAGAGGTGTTACCCGAGTACAATGGTTTTGATACGTCTACTTGGGCGGTGTATCCTCATAACCGTCATCTATCGACTAAGGTACGTATGTTGGTAGATTTTCTAATTGAGTATTTTCAAAGTGATAATGCGGTGTAAGCCGCGAGGTTGATCCTGTTATGAAGTTTGTTACCTTGGCGTCGGGGCAGTTAGCGGCCTTAGTAGATGAGCAAGTCATTGATATCGCTGCGGCGGCACTAGCCTTAGGGCAAGCGGCACCAGCCAGTACCTTGGCGCAGTTAGTCGCGCTGGGTGATGAGGCGGCCAAGCAAGTGTGGGCTATAGCAACCACAGCGGCGGCACAGCAGCTAGCCTGCCAATCTTATGAGCAGGCTGATATCATCGCACCATTCCCCACCCCAGCCCGCAATATTATGTGTCTAGGTAAAAACTATGCTGGCCACTTAATTGAGGTGGCGTTAAAAACCAATACCTCTACCGACTTACCCGAATACCCCATTATTTTTACCAAGGCTCCCAGCTGCGTAATAGGCCCAGGTGATACGATTCCCGCTAGTGAGCAATACACTCAAAAGCTGGATTACGAAGCCGAGTTGGCCATTATTATAGGTAAAGGTGGACGCGATATTAGTGCCGCTAATGCTTGGCAACATGTGTTTGGTTACACCGCTTTCAATGATGTTACTGCCAGAGATTTACAAAAAAACCACAAGCAATTTTTTAAAGCGAAAAGCCTCGATGGCTTTGGCCCCATGGGGCCGGTGGTGGTACACCACAGTGTGATGCCCAGCCCTGATCAGATAACGGTGAAGTGCACTATTAATGGTGAAGTGCGTCAGCAAGATACTTTGGATCATTTGATTTTTGATATACCCACGATGATAGAAACCTTGTCGGCAGGTATGACCTTGCAACCCGGCGATATCATCGCTACCGGCACGCCGGAAGGGGTAGGTATGGGCTCGACACCGCCACGTTATTTAAAAGCAGGCGATGAGGTGGTGGTAGAAATTACTGGCGTTAAGCCTTTAATTAATACTGTGGCTTAAATTTAGTTAAGGTGTGGCGGTGCTAATTTAAGAAAGGTACAAGTCATTCCGGCCTCTGAGCCGGAATCCATATCTTTTTATTAGTGAGCAGCTGTTAGTTGGTTTTTTTTGTTTTCACTCTATGTGTAAGCAAGCCATCTTGTTTCAAGACACGCCGTAAATACTTCCATGTACCCAAAGCACTCGTGGTACTCGTGGGGCAGGCTCTAGGCTAGGCGCAGGCATCCATGCCTGCGACTGTCTTGAATCAAGATGGTTTACTTCCTGAAAGTGAGTGCTTCGTAAGAATGATTTAAAACCTTTCCATATAAGAAAGCTCAACTCGCTAATATCTATGGGAGTGATTGCGATAAGATTTTTAAAAATTGAATCACTATTAAGGCAGTCTTTTTTTAAAATTAATATAGCGTAATTAGACTCCGGCTTTCGCCGGAGTGACAACTTTAAAGAAAAATGAATGCTCTAAAATAAAGTGGTTAGCTCAGCTCGCGGCTATCTATAACAGTGATTGCGATAAGCTTTTCTTGAAGCTTGAAGCTTGAAGCTTGAAGCTTAAAATCAAATCGCCCCTATAGCTTTTAGCTCGCTGAGTTGCCCATCACTAAACCCTAACAGCTCTTTATAAACGGTATCGTTAGCAGAGCCATGAGGCAGGCCGGGAAAGCGTATACGGGTAGGCTGGGCAGTGAGGCGGAAGGGTACGTTGGGAAACTTCAGCTCTATGCCCGTGGCAGGGTCTTCCATAGTGACAAAAGAGCCACGCGCGGCGATATGCTCGTCTACGTCTATATCCTTCATGGCCATAATAGGCCCGGCCGTAATATTTTCGCGGCGGCATATTTCCATGGCTTCAGCCTTGGTGTGGCTTTTAAGCCAGTCTTGAATAATGCCATTTAACGCTTCGCGATTTGCAGGCTCTATACGCTCGTTGTTAGTGAGAAAGCGCGGGTCTTTAATTAAATTATCGTGGCCCATTACCTGCGCCAGTTTTTCCCAGGGTTTTTGTGAAGAGCAGGATAGCGCTATCCACTTGCCATCTTTGGTTTGATAATTATTGCGCGGCGAGGCAGCGCGTAATTCATTGCCTATGGGCTCGGGGTTTTCGCCGGTGAGTTTGTAGTGTAAAAACTCGCCACCTAGGTAGCCCAGCAAAGGCTCATACAATGAGATGTCGATAAGCTGCCCACCTTTTACGCCGCGCTCTTGGTTGGCTAGCGCCAAGCTAACGGCAAAGGCTAAATGCACACCAGTGGTTAAATCGGCTAGTGCATTAGGCGGGCTGGTGGGGCCGCTGTCGACGCTGCCATTTAAGTAGGTGAAGCCACTATAGGCTTCGGCCAAGGTGCCAAACCCGGGTTGCTCGGCGTTGGGGCCGTCCATGCCATAGCCTGAGACTTTGGCAATGATGAGGCCGGGGTTAACGGCTAATAGCTCATCGGGGGATAGGCCCAAACGCTCCATCACGCCTACCCGCATATTTTCTATCAGCACATCGGCTTGTTTTACCAAGTCCATAAAAAGGGCTTTGCCGTGTTCGTTTTTTAAATTAACGGTAACCGGTAATTTATTGCGACCTATTACCGCGTAGTAGGGTTCTATGCCGCTGTCTTTTAGGGTGCCCCACTGACGCAGGCCATCAGGCACTTTCGGGTTTTCAATTTTTATCACTTCTGCGCCAGCATCGCCCAGCAGTGCAGCAGCGTAGGGGGCTGCTATTACTGTAGACATATCTAGCACGCGCTTGCCCTGCAGGGGTAAGCCTGCAAAGCAATCGGATAAGCGCTGTGAGGCGATAAACGCATCCAGCTCAGGTTTGGTACGACACATAGAGTATCTCCCGTTTTTTGTATGTGACCCGTTGCGGGGGGCAAGACGAGTCACTTATTGTTGGGGTGTCTACTTGCAGGCTACTTGTTGGGGTAGCTACGCAAACGCTATTGAGTGATTAGCGATTGGTAATTTGCTGGTGTTGTGCCACCACAACCTCAGCTTGGCGTATCGATGCGGCATCGATTAAACGCCCATCTAAGGTGACGGCACCTTTGCCTGCTTTTGCTGCTTCTTTCATCATTTCTAAAATCCGGGTAGCGCGGGTTAGCTCGGCGTCACTGGGGGTGTAAATTTCGTTGGCCAGTTCAATTTGCGAGGGGTGTATCGCCCACTTACCTTCCACACCTAACGCGGCGGCGGCATTGGCGGCGGCTCTAAAGGCCTCGGGGTCGTCTATGGCGCCAAAGGGGCCATCGATTGGGCGCAGGCCGTTGGCGCGGCAGGCTACTACCATGCGTGAGATGGCGTAGTGCCATGGGTCGCCCCAAAAATATTGGCGGCTGGCATCGTTAGGTTCGCCGGATAGCACTTGGTAGTTGGCGTTGGCGCCGCCTATTTGGGTGGTGCGGGCGCGTATAGAGGCGGCGTAATCGGCTACGCCAAATACCATGGCTTCCATACGCTGGGGGCAGGCGGCGGCGATTTCATCGACGTTATACATGCCTTGAGCGGTTTCGATGAGCACATGGATGTTAACTTGCTTGTGGCCCATGGCTGCTTCAATTTGTTCCATCAGGGTGGCGACTAAATGCACGTCGGCGGCGGAGCCTACTTTGGGTATTAAGATGGTGTCCAGCTTGTCGCCGGCCTGTTCCATCACGTCTACCAGATCCCTATACATGTAATGGGTGTCTAGCCCGTTGATACGCACCGAGACGGCGCACTTGGACCAGTCGTAGTTGTTAAGGGCGTTGATGACGTTGATGCGCGCCTGTTCTTTGTCGTCGGGGGCTACCGCATCTTCTAAATCGAGAAAGACCACGTCGGCACCGGAGGAGGGTGCTTTTTCAAGCATGCGTAGGTTACTACCTGGTACGGCAAGCTCACTGCGGTGTAATCTATTTTTAACAGCCATGTATGTGTCCTTAGTTTTTATTTTTTAATTGTTATGGTTAAAACGAGCCCGATACTGGGGGTGGTATGGGGTGGTCTTTTTTTAACTGAAATGACTCTACCAGAAAAAAACGGCCCTATTGTCTTCGTTGAAGAACAACGGGTTTATATACTGTTTTATTGATTCCTGATAAATACAGTGCCACGAATACTACACACCATTATAACTACTGTAAATGTTCGCTATTTTTTTGGTGAATGTTGATTGTTGACAGCTACTGATTATAAATTGAACAAAAACTAGCGTAAAAGGGCTATTGTGGTGGGGTTACTACGGTCTATCGGAGGGAGAAATAGGGAAAAAGTCATGTTATTAATAGCTATATAGAAACAATAAGGCTAAATGACTGATAAAAAAAGACTGTAAAAATGGTTGTTTTTGTGACTTTTTAAGGGAAACGTGCTGTTTCTTGCGGTTATTATTGTTGGCTTTTTAAGCGCTACGCCAATTTATGGCGACAGCGCTTTTAAGCTATCTAGGGCTAATTCGCGTGATAATTTTAAGTCGATGATGGGTTGGGGGTAGCTTTCACCCAAAACAACGCCTGCTTTTTGCAGTATCTCGGGGCTGGCTAGCCAAGGTTTAAATAGATATTTGTTAGGCAGTGCTGCCAGTTCGGGTACATAGCGTCGGGTATAACTGCCGTCGCGATCAAATTTCTCGCCCTGAATAACCGGGTTGAAGATGCGAAAGTAAGGGGCGGCATCGGCACCGCAGCCTGCTACCCACTGCCAGCTGGCGCTGTTGTTGGCCAAGTCGGCATCTACCAAGGTTTGCCAAAACCAACGCTCGCCGTGGCGCCAATCAAGCAACAGGTTTTTAACTAAAAAAGAACCTACCAGCATACGTACGCGGTTGTGCATATAGCCGGTTTGCCATAGCTCGCGCATACCGGCATCAATAATGGGGTATCCGGTGCGGCCTTGCTGCCATGCCTGGAGTAACGCGTCATTGTGCTGCCAGCCAAAGCGGTCAAATTTGCTTTGCCAGTTGCGGTGGGGCAAGTCGGGATAGTGATAGAGCATGGCGTGGGAAAAGTCGCGCCAGGCCAGCTCGTTGTGAAAGTGGGCTACGTCTACGTTATCGCCCGCCAGTTGGCTGTAGTGCCAAGCTTGTTGCGGTGAGATTTCGCCCCAGTGTAAATGGGGCGATAAGCGTGACACATGTTCTTGGGCCGGAAAGTCTCGTCCCTCTTTATAACCGTTTAACCCGTGTTCTATAAAACGATGTAGTGCTTTTTGCGCGCCGGCTTCACCAACGGCCCAGTGTTCTAGCAGTGGCGTGTGCCAGTTTTGCTTGGGTAGCAATTCTAGCTCGGTGATACTTTGCGCGCCAAAATCTCCCGTCGCTAGGTTGAGGTTTTTGGGTGCGGCCAATGGCTGGCGTATAGGCGGCCCGTTGAGCCTAGCGTTTTTGTAATAGGGGGTAAAAACTTTATAGGCGCTGCCATCGGCCTTTAGGGTTTGCCAAGGCTCCCACAGTAGTGAACCGTTGTGGCTGTGGCAGTCTATTCCTGCTTGCTGCAGCTGGGCTTTTATGGCTTTGTCGCGGCCAATGCGCCAGGGTTCGTAGCAGCGGTTCCAGTTGATGCTGGTCACCGCATGCTGCTGGCAGAGCTGGGCAATAATGCGTTTGGCGTCGCCGCGGTAGAGTTGTAGTTTGCCGCCTAGGCTGTCGTTGAGGGCTTGCAGTGAATGGTGCAGCCAGCAGCGTGCCGCCCCTGCGGTGGTTTGCTCGGCGGCATTAATCTCATCCAAAATATAAATGGGTAATACGCTGCCCTGTTGCGCGGCGTGTATGAGTGAGGGGTTATCCGCTAGGCGCAGGTCTTGTCTAAACCAGTGTATGGCTATGGGGGTAGGCTTGGCTGTAGGCATAGTTTAATGGCGCTTATATGTTATTGCTGAGGCATAGGGTTTCTGGGTAAGGCTCAAAATAGCGTTGGCCTTTTATATAGTCGCTGCCGAACTGCTCTATATAGTGCTTCAGTAAGGTCATGGGGGTGACTAGTGGCAATTGCCCTACACGGTATTTGTGTATTACGGCGGCGATATGTTGTCTGGCTTCGGAAGGCACGGATTTTTTTAAGTAACCTAAAATATGTAGCAAGGTGTTGCAGTGGTTTTTGACCGTTGCTGGCTCGCTTAAGGCTTGCATAAACAGGCTGAAATATTGCGCCATTAATGGGCTGAGGTCGCTTTGCTTGGCGTTGGCTAGCATGCGTCCCAGCTCACGGTATAGCGGTTGGTTGTGCGCCATCAGCACATATTTATAGCTGCTGTGAAATTGTAATAGCGTGTGATGGCTGGGTGCCAAGCTAACGTCGGCTCTGAAGTTGTGATGGGCATAGACCCGCAAAATAAAGTTTTCGCGCAGATGAGGGTCTTGTAGGCGGCCTTCTTCTTCTACGGGAAGCAATGGGTAGCGTTCTATTAAGGCTGCGGTAAACAGGCCTTGGCCTCGTTCTGTGTGTGGATAGCCATTGGCTTGATAAATCTTGATGCGCTTTAGGCCGCAGCTGGGCGAGTTCTTCATCAATATATAGCCATCTAAGTGCTCAAATTGCGCCAGTTGCTCGCTAAAACCCTGTTGTAGTTGTTCGGTAAAATCTTGTTGATCATCATTACTAAGCTGTAGGCGCGGGTTGGCGGGGTCGCCGGTTAAGCGCATGGTGGGCCTAGGCGTGCCAAAGCCTGCCGCCACTTCGGGGCAGAAGGTTTTAAAGTCGAAGTGCTGGCTTAATGTGTCTAGGCATAATCGTGATTGGCTGTGGCCTCCGTTATAGCGTACTGGCTGGCCGGCCAAGCAGGCGCTGAGGCCTACGGGGATGGCTTTGGTCTGGGTTTGCTGGTTGTTGCTATCTGCGGCTTGGGTCATTACAAGTTCCGATGTGGCTGCTCGTAAGTAGTTTAGCAGGCCTTGCGATTTATCCAAAAGCTAAGAGGTGCAAGCGTGGGGTACAGCGATACCCAGAAAGCTTATTAAAAGTTTAATGGCTGTAGCTATTTGGCATTAAATCTACAGATCGTTTATCTACTGCTACACTGGAGATTATCCCGTACGGGCAAGTTGCAGCAGCTATTCAAAATACTATGGATAAAGACCGCTATATGACTATATCTAACACCGCTAGCGACGAGAGTGATCAGTTTTTTATTGTATTTGGTAAAAAAATACAGGCTTTTCGCAAAGCTAAAGGTTTAACCCAGGCTGAAGTTTCAGAGCTTTGCAATGTAGGCGTTAGGTTTTTATCCGAGCTGGAAAACGGCAAGTCTACGGTTGAGATGGGTAAGGTGCTGCAGGTTATTAAGGCCTTAGATTTAGAATTTAATCTGTCGGACAGCCCTAAAAGCAAACAGCAGCAGCGTGAGCGTCAGCAAGATGATGTGCTCAAGCGACTGAGTACGCACCCCGATATTAAAACCGGTAATACACGGCAAGCGATAATAATAATTACTGAAGCCGTGGCTGAAGTGCTTAATACCGAGTACAACGGTGTTTGGTTTTTTAACCAAGAAAAAGATCTGCTGGTTGCTCAAGATGAATATACCCTAAGTACAAATCTGCACGCGCCTAAAGATAATTACCACATTAATGATTACCCGCAGTTTTTTTCTGACTTATTGCAGGTAAGAACACTGGTGGAAGAAGGCGGGACGCTCACTAATTTAATTAAGCATGAATTCGCAGAAGAAATAGAGCGCTACGACATTACCTCAACACTGGATAGCCCTATTAAAGTGGATGGTGAAATTGTTGGCATACTGAGCAGTGAGCACTGTAGGATTGACCACGTATGGGCAAGTGATGAAATCACTTTTCATGGCCATGTTGCAGGATTGTTAGCGGAAGTTTTGCGCAACGAACGGTATAGGCTATTAAGTGATGACTTTGTTTTGCAGAAGCAGCGCGATAGAGAGCAGCAATCACTGATTATGGAATTGGTTAATCAATCTGATTTTAGGCAGGGCTATTATGCTTCGGCATTAAAATATACCTTAGAGAAAACTGCCTGTTTTTTTAACGCCTCCGCAGTTAATTTTTGGTTAAAGAATGAAGCGGAACAAGGTTTCAGCCTTGATTGCAGGTATGATAATAAAAACAAAAAATATATAGCTGTTGGAAATTCTGATGATAAAGAGATATGCCCGTTAACGTATGTGCAAGAGCTTGCTTCGGTGTCGAAGATGGCGGCGAGTGAGTTTGATTCTAGGCCGGTATTCCAAGGGTTATTCCAACATCAAGGTACGCTTTTTTCGGTATTAGAAAGTGCCGTATATATTGCCAGTGATATGCAGGCAGTTCTTGTTTTAGAGAAAATCGATAGTTCCTATCGCTGGCAGCCTCATGAAGAAGCTGTTGTTCATGAGTTATCGGCACAGCTGTCGCAGTTGATTATTAACTCAAAGCTTAAAGATTCCGAGAGGAAAATTAACGAACAAGTAATTTATGCTGGCCATTTGCAAAAGGTTATCAGTGAATTGTCATTGGATGTTAGCGTAGTGGCAGCTAATGATATAGATAAAGCTATACATTATATTAATGAATTGGTTAGCAAAACCTTGGGTGTTGAAGGTTGTGGTGTTTGGTTGAGTGATAAAGAGACTAATGATCTTGCGTGTGTTGATTATTATGAGTGCTCAGATAATCGTCACTATGTGCATGTTGGCTATAAACAAGAAGAATACCCACGGTTTTTTAAAGCATTAAAAAATGAGAAAACAATTGCTGCTAATGATGCAAAAAATGACAGTAGAACCTCGGAATTCTTAGCGAAAGAACAGGACGTTTATGGAATTTCTTCCTCTATGGATAGCGCTATACGTTTACATGCGAAAACTGTGGGAATATTGAATGTAGAACATTATGGCGATATTAGAGAATGGACGGCAGACGAGATTGCCTTTCATGGGGCGGTGGCTGATATTATTGGGTTTATGCTAGCCAATAAATCTTATAGGCAGCAGGAACAAGAGAAAATACAGAGCTTAGAGCAAGAGCGGGAGCGTATTGCTAGAACCCATCATCAAAATATACTACTTTCCTCTGTGGCAATTAGTTCGAGTCTGGCCGGTGGCAATGTTGATGGTGTGATAAGGGATATCTGTAAAAAAATTGTTACTGCGCTGAAGTGCCAGCGAGCCGAAGTGTGGTGGCTTGATCAAGAAAGTAATTATATCAATATCGATCAGGGTTATGAGAGTAGTAAAGGTTATTATGATAATGATGAGCCTTACGATTTAGGAAAGGCGGAAGGCTATTATAAGCTATTAGCCTCTGGCAGGCAGATAGTTTTTGATCGTTCACCTAAAAATCATGAAGAGTCGACGTTTTTTTTAGAACTTAATCGTGATGATAGTATAAAGGCGGGAATAGATGTAGCTATTAGAGTGAGAGGGAAAACTATAGGTTTATTAGCGGTAGAACACTGTCATACCGAACGTTTATGGGATGAAGATGAAGTTGTTTTTGTTTCTAGTATGAGTGATCAGATTACCCAGGCTTTGATGAATAAAGAAAGCATAGAGGAAGATAAAAAATCACAAGAAGCTAGGGAAGGATTAAGAAAAAAACAGGAAATGTTGGTTGAGTTGGCAACGCACAAAGATGTTATTAATGGTAATTTGCAGAAGGTAGCTGATTTAATAACCAGACAGGTGGCAATCCAGTTAAATATTTATAATACCGGTGTATGGATGTTTGATTATGAGTCGCGTAAGGCGTGGTTGTTAAGTTCCTATATTTTGGATGGTAATTACTATGAGGATAATTTGCAACAGTTTTCCCATGATGCAGATTTGTATGATGTTTTTTATACTGAGTTAAGACGTAGGCGTACGGTAGCTATTAACGATACCTTAAATGACCCTTTGGCTAGTTCTTTTGCTGAATTGTTTTATATTCCTGAAAATATTTCTTCCACTCTGGAAAGTGCCATACGTGTGCAGGGTAAAATGGTAGGCGCTATTAATCTGGATCATAAAGGTGAAAAGAGGCAGTGGAGCAATGAGGAGATAGCTGTTTGCGGTGGTTTGGCTGATATTATGGCCCATGCGATCATGAATGATGAAAGGAAGAAGTCGCAGCAGCGCTATAAGGCGTTGGCTGAGCGGCGCGAGGAGATGGACGCTATTATTAATGGTAGTCGTTTTATTGTGGTGGAATGGGGCGTTGGCAACAATTCACCCGTAGAGTTTATCTCAGAGAATATAGTTCAGTTTGGCTATAGTCCTGAAGATTTTTATCAAGATAAAAACCTCTATAGAAAAATAATATTTCAAGAAGACTATCAATATAATTTAGATATCATTAATGCGGCAGAGGATGCTCGTGATAGTAATGAATACACTGTTGAATATAGGGTTGTTACTAAATCAGGCGAGTGGCGCTGGATAGAGGAGAGTAGCAAAATACACCGTGATACAAATGGCGAGGTGAGTCATTACCATGGTGTGTTATGTGATATTACTGAGCGTAAAGAAGATGCGCATAAACTATTGATGCTATCTAGGGCGGTAGAACACAGCGCCAGTGGCGTGTTTATTGTGAATAATAAGCAATGTATAGAGTATGTTAACCCCACGTTTATTACTATGACAGGTTATGATGAAAGTGAGTTGCTGGGTGGTGATGTTTATCAGATTAAAGTAGCTGATCACAGCCATAAAAGCTTCAGTGCCATGTTGCAGGCGACAGATGGTGGTGAGAGCTGGCATGGTGAGTTAGAGCTGCATGCCAAGCATGGTGATGATGTATGGGTGTTGTTGTCTACCTCACCTATACGTGATGATATCGGTCGCTTAACGCATTTTGTGGCGGTGTGTGAAGATATCACTGAGCATAAAAACCATCAGCAACAAATGGAGCAGCTGGCCTATTACGACACATTAACAGGTTTGGAAAACAGGCGTTTATTTAGAGACGGACTGGAACGTTTACTTGAAGAAATGGCTGATAGTAAAACCTCTTGTGCTTTGCTGTTTTTGGATTTGGATAGGTTTAAAATTATCAACGATACTTTAGGGCATGATGCCGGTGATCAATTGCTTATTACTGTGGCTGAGCGCTTATCCTCCTGTGTTGATGCCAGTGATAATGTGGCTAGGTTAGGGGGTGATGAATTCACGATTATCTTAAAAAATATTAATAATAAGGAACGTGACTATGTCGATACGATAGCTAGGCGTATTATTCACGCCTTATCCCAGCCTATACAGCTCGCTAATGAAGAGGTTGTTGTTACTGTAAGTATAGGTGTCACTATGGTGCCTGATGACGGCGTATTGATTTCAGATTTAATGAAAAATGCCGATTTAGCTATGTATCAAGCGAAAAGCCTAGGCCGAAATAACTATCAATTTTATAGTAAAGATTTACAGGTCGATAGCGCCAAGCAATTGCATATAGACAGCGATTTACGGCGGGCACTAAAACGCGATGAGTTTATTTTACATTACCAGCCTATCATGAACTGCGACCATAATATGGTGTCAGTAGAAGCTTTGCTTAGGTGGCAGCATCCTCGGCAAGGCTTGCTATCCCCAGAATCATTTATTGATAGCGCTGAAGAATTAGGGCTTTTAGTGGCTATAGAACAGCAGGTGTTGGATAAAGCCTGTAGCTTTGCTGCCACCTTACAGCAGCATAGGCCGGCGCCCTCTATGCCGGTTTGTATTAATGTTAGCCATAGTTTTTTGTTTAGTGAGGGGGCTGTAGCTTATATAGCCAGCATGCTACAAAAACATCAGCTGCCTGCGTTAGCCTTACACCTAGAAATAGCTGAGAGTATTATTATTACCCAGCCTGAAAATTTGGCTCTGGTATTAAATAGCTTAAAAGCATTGGGTATTTATCTCTCTGTGGATGACTTTGGTTTGGGCTATTCAGCATTAAATTATTTAAGAGACCTACCCATAGATGGTATAAAAATAGATCAATGTTTTATTCAAGGTACCGACAGTGCGAATCAGGATAAGAAAATAGTGCCAGCTCTGATTGATTTAGCGCATAACTTAAATATTGAAGTTATCGCCGAAGGGGTAGAAACTCAACAGCAGTTACAGTTTCTGGATGAAAATAAGTGTGATTATCACCAAGGCTATCTATGTAGTCATGCTATGTCGGCAGAAGAAATTTTAAAATCGCTGTAGCGTTATAAGCAATAGCGACGCACTTACCTTATAGTTTACTTGCAACAATTAATGGTTTTTTTGATGATCAAACACACAAAGTCTTATTACGCCGCTACCCAGAATACGGCTATAGAATATCCCGTTTTAAAGGGGTCACAACAGGCCGATGTTTGCATAGTGGGGGCAGGGTTCTCTGGGGTGTCGGCAGCGCTGCATCTGGTTGAACGCGGTTATAGCGTTGCCATAATTGAGGCGCAGCGCGTGGGTTGGGGTGCCTCAGGCCGCAACGGCGGGCAGTGGGCGGGGTTTTATAGTCCCGATATGGCTGTGGTAGAAAAATTGGTGGGGCAGGAACAGGCGCAACAGTTGTGGGCTATGAATGAAGAATCCAAAGCCATAATTAAAGAGCGAGTTAACAGCTACAAGATAGACTGCGACTATAAAGCGACGGGCTTGTTTATGGCAGCCTATAACAAAACCCATCTACAGTTTATGCAAGATAAAATCGCCGAAGCGCAGCGTTATAATTACCCCCACTTACAGGCCGTGTCGCAGCAGCAGGTCGCCGACTACGCAGATTGCTCGCAGTATGTGGGCGGGTTATTTGATGCCGATGCCGGCCATGTGCATCCCTTGAATTTGGTGTGCGGCCAAGCTAAAGCCGCTAGTGATTTAGGTGCGGCTATTTACCAAGGTTCGGAGGTGATTGCCATAGAGTATGGTAAACAACCGGTAGTGAAAACGGCGCAGGGTCAGGTGCAGGCTAAATATGTCATAGTTTGTGGCAATGGCTATTTAGCGCAAGGTAAGGCCGCCCCTGCGATTAGCCGAAAAATTTTACCCGTCACTAGCTATATCTTGGCGACAGAGCCTTTGCCGGAAGAGGTGCATCGCAAGCTACTACCTAAAGACTGTTCTGCCTTTGACTATCGTTATCTATTGGATTACTACCGCCTGTCGGCTGATAAGCGTTTACTGTTTGGTGGCGGTACCCGTTATAGCGGTAAAGACCCCAGCGATATCGTAGCCTGGCGCTTGCCGAAATTATTAAAAACCTTTCCGCAGCTTAAGCCTTTTAAAATTGATTATGCCTGGGGCGGCACTATGGGTTTTACCTATAACCGTATGCCTGCCATAGGTCGGGTACAGGATAATGTGTTTTATGCCCAAGGTTACTCAGGCCACGGGGTGGCTTTAACGCATTTGGGTGGCCGTTTAGTGGCCGAGGCGGTAGCGGGCACCGCTGAGCGTTTCGATGTATTTAACCGCATTAAGCATATGCCATTTCCCGGCGGTAAATTATTGCGTGTGCCTATGCTGTTTATGGGAGCCAATTATTATTCCATACGCGATGCACTGAGAAACTAAATGATGGATATAGAGCTATTACTTGCCATAGAGCCGCTAAGCTGGAATGCCATTGCCACAGCACTTTTTTGTGGTTCATTAATCGGCTTAGAGCGGCAGCTGAGGGGCAAGCCAGTGGGGATGCGCACGTCCTCGCTAATCGTATTAGGTACGTATTTATTTGTCGCCCTATCTATGGAAGTGCTAAATGAGGCTGCTGACCCCTCTAGGGTGATAGGCCAGGTGGTGACAGGGATAGGATTTTTGGGGGCAGGCGTTATGCTGGCCAAAGAGGGCTTGGTGCTGGGGGCTACGTCGGCTGCCACCATCTGGGTGTTGGCAGCCATAGGGGTTTGCATCGTGGTGGCGGGTGATTTTGTGGCTATTAAAATGTCTGTCGTAGTGGTGGTTATTTTATACGGTATAGATACGTTTGAGGATTTAACCTCATTCTACTCGCGCAAGTTACAGAGTAAGTTTAATAACTGGCGGTCTAGAACCCGAGAAAAGCGCTGGGACGAGCCGGATGATTAACTACCAACTATGTTCTCCTGCATTATTGATATAGCGCAATACTTTACAGCCGCGGTGCTGTTAGGGTGTAAGCTACCGTTGCTGCATCACATTGCGAAGAGGGAATAATCGTGAAAGTTATTTATACCGTATTAGTTTTGATCGCTACTCAGTTATTAATGGCTTGTGGCGACCCCACCAAGTCTGGCAGAGGCTTTACTTTACCCGAGGGTGACGAGCAAAAAGGCCAAGACGCTTTTTTGGCGTTACATTGTAACAGCTGCCATGCTATCAAAGGCCGGGCCGATATTCCGCATTCTGAGGATGCTGCCATTACCGTTAACTTAGGCGGAACCGTGCGCATCATTCAAAACTATGGCCAGTTAGTGACGTCTATTATTAACCCATCCCATCGTTTGGCTAAAGGCTACCCTCAGGGCATGATACAACGCGGTGAGCAATCGTTAATGCCTAATTACAATAGCGTGATGACTGTACAACAACTGACAGATTTAGTGGCGTTTTTGCAAGCACAGTATGAGATGGACCCTGTTATTCAAACCCGCTACCCACGGTATAACTACCCTAAATAATTACCTTTAATTGCCTTTAATTATTTAGGCTGAGGCTGGCTAAATGCCAGTCTAGGCGATTAAGCAGGCTAACAAGGCTAGCGGCTGCGTTTGGCAGGGCCGCTTGTTCTCGCATCCAGTTTGGCCATAATGGCTTTCATTTCATCGGCTTCGGCGGCTATCTGCCTATAGCGCTGCTCTTGTCTATCGGCTTTTTCTTGCTCTATAGCGTCGCGTATTTTCTTTTCTTTGCTGCTAGAACCGGTGCGGCCGGTGGCGATTTTAGGTTTTTCACTACGGGCACTGCTGCTGTTAGCGGGTTTGGCTTTCCTAGTCACGCTAGTGGTTTTTTTGCTGATTACGGCCTTTAGTGCAGGTGCCGAGGTTTTCATGCCTTGCAGGTTTATGGCATCCATAGTCGCTATAGTGTCTGCGACCATTTCCCTAGCTTCGTCCATATCATAGGCAAAGCCAGATTCATTAATGCTGAAGTTTTCCGCGCCGTGTTGTCGCATATCACGGTATAGCGCCGCGTCTATATCTTTGTTGTGGGCGGCGAGGTATTGCTTCCAGCGCTCATACGCGCATTCCCTGGTAGAACCTACATAAATTTGCTGGGTGATGGTGTTAGTAATGGTGTAAATAATCAATGCAAACCCCGAATGACTATTGAGAATACGTAAAGGGCGCGCATTATAGGCAAAATTTTGTCAAAGGTAAGGGTTGATATTGATAGTTTTTAGCTGATCCGCTGTTTAATGATAGGCGTAGGCCAGCCGCTGAGGATTGGCTGTGTGCTTATCGAACAATATGTTTACTGGCTGTACTTGTTGGCGGTGTTTGCTCGCGATGTTACTGGCTAATTTTATTGGTTAGGTAAGGCTTGCTTGAGTTGATCACAGAGTTGTTCAAAGCCTAAGTTATAACTTTGGCTTAACGCTATAGCTATACTGTTAGTGCTCAATTGAGGCAGCGGTAGCTGTTGATTAACAAGGATGCTGCGCTGTATTTTTTCATTGGGTTTATATAAGGCGCAGGACAGCGCAAAAACTGCAGACTGTTGTTGGCCCTGGGTGACTAAGTTGAGGGCGCGTAATTCGCAATTGAGTTGCGGGTTACTGGCCAGCTGCTGATGGCTGGTGATAATGCTAAAGCCTGCGTTTTCTAAGTCCTGCGCTAAGCGTTGCTCTAACATGGTTTGGGTGTTGTTAGGCCAGCGCATATTACTGAGGTAAATAATTTCACCACTTAGGGCAGAGCTTTGTATGATTCTATCGCTTTCCAACCCTGCGGCGACGCGGGTAATCGCTAGCTTAACCGGGCTGGAGCTGTTGACTTGGCATGCGCTATTGGCCGCTAGCAAGCTGTAGTGCTGCGGTGCGCTATTGTTGTGCTCAGGTAAGTTGATGCAGCTGGTCAGGGTTAGAATTATGGGAAGGGTTATAGCCGAAGTGCGTAATACGGTCATAGGTTTTTTATTATTCAGACTCACGATCAATCTCCAGTTGCGGTAGTGGTTTGCCATAAATTAATTGCTGGGGTTGATTGCTCAAACCGCTGGCAAGTTCATTAATCCGTTGTAACGACATCGATAACTGATCACTAATGCCTACTATGCTGGGTATTTGTTGGTTAAATAGGCGGTTTATATCGTCTTGCTTGCCGCTCAATAAGCTGCGGGCAGAACCGGCAGCGGCTTGTAGTTGCTCTGCGGTGACGCGCAGGCTGGGCAGTAGTTGTTGGTCCAGTTGTTTGCCGGCCTGATGGTAGCTAGTTAGGGTGTTATGTAACTGTTGGCTGTTGCTGTTGAGGTTGTTGACTAGTTCGGCCATATTCTCAGAAGCGTGGGCTAGGTTGGCACTGGCCAAGTCCAGCTGCTGCAAGCTGTTGTTGAGATGCTGGATATTATCGGGCTGAAAAATCTGATTGATACTGTTTAGTAGCTGGTTGGCGTTATTGCCTACATTACCTGCCGAGCTGCCCAGTTGCGAAAAGAGCGAGGGGTAGCCGGGAATAATACCTTGGCCGCTGTTAAAACCGGGGTCAGCTTCATTTTTTAAACGCAGCTCTATCACCGATAGGCCGGTAATACCTTTGGGCTCCAACTGTGCTAGCAGTTGTGGGGTGGGTAGTGTTTGCTCGCTGTTAAAGGCGACATCGACATGGCCTGCCTGTTGTTGGTTAATCGTAATATCATTTACTCGCCCCACTGCCACACCTAGGTAGCGGACTTCACTGCCTACCGCTAAGCCGCTAACAGAGCCGCGAAATAATATGCGGTAGAGCTGGCTGTCGGCGCCATTATCCGAGGGGGTGATCCACAGCTTAAATATGACTAAGCTCAGTACCGAGATGAGTATAAAACCCGCAACCAGAATAAATTTCGCATGTCTTTCCATTAAGGTTTTCTCTTATGCCAATAGCTAAGGTGAAAATGTGTTATGAAACTTTTATGAGGTGGAGGCCAAGGCCGCACGTCCGCGCACGCCACCAAAGTATTGTTGTATCCAAGGATGGGGGTGGTGAATAATATCATCGCGCTCACCCACTATCGCTTTTTTATCGACTATCACAGCAAAGCGATCGCATAGCGTAAGCAGCGAGTCCATATCGTGGGAAATCATCACCACGGTTAAATTTAGATGTGCCCGTAAATATAAAATTAACGCATCAAATTCGGCGGCGCTAATAGGATCCAAGCCGGCGGTAGGTTCATCTAAAAAAATAATTTTGGGCTCTATAGCTAAGGCACGAGCTAGGGCGGCGCGTTTAATCATGCCGCCCGACAGTTCTGATGGGAATTTTTTAAACGCGGTTTCCTTTAAACCCACCATATGCAGTTTTAGCCGCGCTATTTCTTCTATTAAGGGTAGGCTGGCATTGCTGTGCTCTTGTATGGGGGTCATCACGTTTTCTAACACCGTGAGGCCGGAAAATAACGCGCCGGTTTGGAATAGAACGCCCCAGCGGGTTTGGCAAAAGCTGAGTTTACCGTTTTCATCTTGGCAAATGTTTTGGCCGAATAAACGTACCTCGCCAGCGCTGGGGGTACGCAAGCCCAGCATACAATTAAGTAATACCGATTTACCGGTACCTGAGCCACCGACTATGCCCAACACCTCGTGCTCATAGACATTGAGATCTATACCATCGTGTATTAGGTGATCGCCAAAGCGATTGACTAAACCGGTGATGCGTATCATTTCTTTTTTGTGCGCGTGTGGCATCGTGGTTACCAATTGAGCTGGGCAAAAATAACCGAAAAAATAGCATCCACCATAATAATCATAAAAATGGATTCAACCACGGCGCGGGTAGTATTACGACCCACGGCATCGGCAGATTTGCTAACGTAAAACCCTCTATAGCAGGCAGTGAGTGCAATGGCTATGGCAAAGAAGGGTGCTTTAATCATGCCCACCATAAAATGGCTACTGATTTCTAAGCTTAAAAAGCGCTCTATCACAAGATTAAAGGGAATATCTAACAAGCTGGTGGCTACCGCTAGAGTACCGAGTAAACCGGCTATGTCAGCGATAAAGCTTAGCAAGGGCAGACTGATTAGCAACGCTAGCACCCGCGGAATCACTAATACTTCGAAGGGGCGTATACCCATTGTGGTCATGGCATCAACTTCTTCGTTGAGTTGCATGACGCCTATTTCGGCCGCAAAAGCACTGCCAGAACGGCCTGCAATCATAATGGCGGTTAGCAGTACGCCCATTTCGCGCAGTACCGAAATAGCGACTAGGTCTATGGTAAAAATTTCTGCACCAAAACGAGATAATTGATTTTGCCCTTGGAAGGCTAATACCACGGCAATTAAAAATGCCATCATCACCACCACCGGTAGTGCGTTTACCCCGGCTTCTTCTATATGCCTTGTTGTGGCTATCCAGCGCAGGCGGCGTGGCTGTTGTAGGGTGCGCAATAATTCCTGACACAGTGTGTGCATAAACTGCTGCCGTTGCTTGAGGCTGCTGCTTAGGCTCTGTATTAAGGCGGTACTTTTTTGCAGGCTGCGTTGGTAGAAGCTATAGCGCGGTGCCGTGATTACAGGCTGGTCATTTACGGTGAGTACCTGTTTAATGAATTTAAAATGCTCGGCTTTAAAACCGGAAAAATCAGCGGCCATGCCCAGGGTTTTTAGTTGTTCTGCGCTGCGATATAGCAGCATGGCGCCACTAAGGTCTAGGTTGCGTAAGCCACCACAAAAAATAGCGACCTTGTTGACGGGGCGGTTGGCTATAGCGAGCTCTGCCAGCTCTCGCTCTAGGCGCCCCACTTCGCTTAATACCCAGTCGCGCTTAAGCCCTATATTTAAAGTTTGGGCATCTTGCCAGCAGCGAAAATCATCCCTGTCGCAAATCATGCTGAGTTGTTCGGTCTCTTCTACCATGGTGGAGTCTTAACCATATAAAAAATCAATAGCCCAATTATAGTGAAGTTAGCGGTAAGTGTTGGCTTTCTATAAGAATTACTGTGGCTATTACGGGGGCTATGAACACAGGCAATCAAAAACCTTGTTCAGGTTTTTCCCCCAAGTAGTCACCATGCGGTTGTGTATATGCATGCGCAGCCACTGCAGCCCAGCGTCTTTATCCTGGCGCTTATGCCATAGCATAGAGATGGCGAGGGGGGGGATGTCTATAGGGGCTTTAGTTACAGATAGTTGGCCGTCGGCGACATAGCGATGGTTAATGCCGGCGGGCAGCATGGCAATTAAATTGCTGCCTATTAAGATAGGTGCGGCAGAGGCAAAGTGATTGACGGTAATGGCGACACGCCGCTTTAAGCCGTGTTGGAGTAAGGCCTGGTCGGTAGCGCCATCGGCGCTACCCGACAGTGAAACTAATAAATGGTCGGCGGCGGCAAACTCCTCCAGGCTTAGGTCGGCCTTGGCTAATGGGTGGTCTTTACGCATGGTGCACACTAGGCAGGAGTCGAATAAATAACTGGAGCGTATGTTTTCTTGCATGGGGTTGCTGGCGGCCACGACTAAATCCACTTCGGCATCATCTAGCACCTGTTGGCTATTGACTATGGTGTAGGGCACAGCATGTAAATTGATACCCGGCGCCTCGGCCTCAAACATGCGGCGCATTTCCAGCCAAACGGTGTCTACCACGATGTCGCTAACGGCCACTCTAAAAGTACGCTGGGCCGTTTTGGGGTCAAAACTGCCAGGGTTAACCGCTTGATTGAGCAGGTGTAGTGGGTCTTTAACTTGGTCCCAGAGGTTTTTGGCGTAGATAGTGGGCTGAATATTGCGGCCATCTTTAACAAACAGTTCATCTTTCCATGCATCACGCATGCGCGCTACCGCGTTGGATACCGCGGGTTGTGTCATGGCTAGCCGGTCGGCGGCGCGGGTAATAGATTTCTCGGTCATGATGGTGTCAAAAATCACCATTAAGTTTAGCTCTTGTGGACGCATACCATTATCCCTGCCTATCAATACAAAAGGAATGCATCATCGCACTGTATGAGTTGTCTGGCTAGCCTCGCATCAACACATCATTTAAAAATATGTGTTCTATATCAATTGATGATTGTTAATGATGCTTTGATTGACCTAGAATGCGCGCCTCAACAGCCATTACCCACGGAGAAACACCATGTTAACGCCACATTCCCTACGCTATTTGCTCTTTGCTGCTATGGCTGCCTTGGCGGCTTGCCAGTCGTCAGATGAGCGGCAGGCTGCTGGCCAGCCCAATAAAACGGGCCCAGAGGTGAGTGTTGCCGAGGTGATTAATGTGCGCATTACCGAGTGGGATGAATTTACCGGTCGTTTAGAGGCCCCACAAACCGTCGCGCTGCGCCCCAGAGTATCGGGCTATATAGACGAGGTGGTGTTTAAAGAGGGGGCGTTGGTTACCGAGGGTGATGTGCTGTTTTTAATTGATGATAAGGCGCTGCAGGCACAGTTTAAGCGCTTGCAGGCCGATGTGGCGCATGCTGAGAGTGAGTTGTTTTTAGCCCAGCGCGAATTAGAGCGTGCCCAGCGTTTAAAAAAGCAAAATGCTATAGCTCAAGAGGCCTTGGATAATCGTTTGGCTCATAAGCAACAGGCCGCGGCTACCTTACACGCTAAACAAGCGTCCTTGGCTGAAATGCAGTTGGATTTGGATTATACCCAGGTCAAGGCGCCTATTAGCGGCCGTGTATCGCGGGCTTTAATTACTAAGGGCAACTATGTGGCGGCGGGTCAAAGCATGCTGACTACGGTGGTGTCTACCGAAAAGATCTACGCTTATTTCGATGCCGATGAACAGACCTATCTAAAGTACAGCCAGTTGGCTAGAGATGGCAGCCGCCCCAGCTCGCGGGATAATCAATCGCCAGTATTTATGGGCTTGGTGTCCGATGAGGGTTACCCCCACGCCGGTCATATGGATTTTGTCGATAATCAAATTAATCAGCAAACCGGCACCATACGTGGCCGAGCGGTATTTGAAAATGAAGATGGCCGTTTTACTCCGGGCTTATTTGCTCGCATTAAAGTGGCCGGTAGCGCCAGTTATGAAGGCATATTAATAGACGATAAAGCGGTCGCTACCGATCTTAGCCATAAGTTTGTCTGGGTGGTGGATGATAATAATCAGGTTGAGCGTCGCGCCGTGGTGTTGGGTGAAACCCACAATGGCCTGCGCATTATTGAACAGGGTTTAGCCGCTCACGAGCGCATTATTGTTAACGGTGTGCAGCGTGTGCGCTCCGGTGTCACGGTGCAGCCACAACCGGTTGAGATGGCCGATAAACAGCTGTTGGCACAATTACAGCAATTGCAGCAGCGGGTTGATGAGTTACAGGCGCAAACCGCCATAGCGCTTAGCAAACTACCTTCAGATCAGCGCAGTTAAGGGATAGTCGTCGTGAAATTTTCTCAATTCTTTATATCTAGGCCCATATTCGCCGGGGTTATCTCATTGATGATAACCATAGCCGGAGCGATAGCGGTATTTCAGCTGCCGATTTCGGAATACCCCGATGTAGTGCCGCCTACCGTGATGGTCACAGCTAGCTACCCCGGTGCTAACCCTACGGTTATCGGTGACACCGTGGCCACGCCTATAGAGCAAGCCATTAATGGCACCGAGGGCATGCTGTATATGTCCTCGCAAGCAAACGCGGATGGCAGCCTGTCGTTAACCGTTACTTTTGAGCTGGGCACTGATGTTGATGCCGCCCAGGTACTGGTGCAAAACCGAGTCACCCGTGCCCTGCCACGGCTGCCACAAGAGGTGCAGCGTTTAGGGGTGGTGGTTGAAAAGTCTTCGCCGGATTTAACCATGGTGGTGCATATCACCTCGCCGGATAACAGCTATGACTCGCTATACCTAGCCAACTACGCCAGCCTAAAAGTTAAAGATGAATTAGCGCGTTTACAAGGTGTGGGCAATGTTAGGGTGTTTGGTTCTGACGATTACTCTATGCGCATATGGTTAGACCCGCAAAAAATTGCCGCCTTGAATATGACGGCCATGGATGTGGTTTCTGCCATACGTGAGCAGAACGTACAGGCCGCTGCCGGCAGCTTGGGTGCGCAACCCAGCGAGCAAAATGATTTTCAATTACTAATTAATCTCAAGGGCCGCTTAAGCACTGAGCAGGAATTTAAAGAGATTGTTATTAAAGTTGGCGAGCAGGGTCAACTGGTGCGCCTAGCGGATGTGGCTAAAGTCGAGTTGGGGGCGAAAACCTATGCCTTGCGTTCCTTGCTTAATAATAAGCAGGCGGTGGCCTTACCTATTTTCCAAAGCGCGGGTGCTAACTCTATAGAAGTGTCAGATGCGGTGCGTGCGAAAATGGCTGAGTTAAAGCCCAGCTTCCCGCAAGGTATGGACTACCGCATTGTTTATGACCCCACCGTGTTTGTGCGCGGTTCTATTGATGCGGTAGTGACAACCTTATTTGAAGCCTTGCTGCTAGTGGTAGTCGTGGTAGTGCTGTTTTTGCAAAACTGGCGCGCGGCGATTATCCCCTTAGCGGCGGTGCCGGTATCTTTAATTGGTACCTTTGCGGTGATGCATGGCATGGGCTTTTCACTGAATGCGTTGTCATTATTTGGCTTGGTGTTGGCCATAGGTATAGTGGTTGATGATGCCATCGTGGTGGTAGAAAACGTAGAGCGCAATATAGAAAAAGGCTTGTCGTCAGTCGCGGCTGCACAGCAGGCGATGAAAGAAGTTACCGGGCCGATTATTGCTACCACCTTGGTATTGGGCGCGGTGTTTATTCCTGCGGCGTTTATGTCAGGCTTAACCGGCCAGTTTTATAAGCAATTTGCCCTGACCATAGCTATATCGACGTTTATCTCGGCGTTAAACTCGCTCACCCTAAGCCCAGCTTTGTCGGCTTTATTGTTACGCAGCAAAGGTGCTCCCAAGGATGCCTTTAGCCGTTTTTTAGATAGGCTGTTACAGGGTTGGTTATTCACGCCTTTTAATCGTTTGTTTGATTGGGGTAGCCACGGCTATGCGCGGGTGATTAAAAAAATCATACGCAGTGCCGGTATTGTGATGTTGTTGTATGTGGGCCTATTACTGCTCACCGCACAGCAGTTTGCTAGCACGCCTACCGGTTATGTGCCCTCGCAAGACAAGCAGTATTTAGTGGCGTTTACCCAGCTGCCCGATGCGGCCTCTTTAGATCGCACCGAAGCGGTGATACGCGAAATGTCGCGCTTGGCCTTAGAGCACCCAGGGGTGGCAGATACCGTGGCGTTCCCCGGCCTCAATATTAATGGCTTTAGTCGCAGCTCTAGCTCGGGGGTGATTTTTGTAACCTTAAAGCCCTTTGCTGAGCGCAAGGCCGAGCATTTATCGGCCCATGCTATTGCCGGTAAATTAAATGGCCAGTTTGCCTCTATACAAGATGCCTATATGGCGATATTCCCACCGCCACCGGTGCGGGGTATGGGTAATATCGGCGGCTTTCGTTTACAGCTGCAGGATAAGGGTAGCTTAGGTTACGAAGCCTTGTACAAGGCGACGCAAGAAGTGATTGGCAAATCTAGGCAGGTGCCAGAATTGGCGGGTGCGTTTACTAGCTTTCAAGTAAACACGCCGCAAATTGATGTGGATGTTGATCGTGAAAAAGCGAAAATGCAGGGCGTTGCGGTGGATGATATTTTTTCCACCATGCAGATTTATTTAGGCTCTATGTATGTTAATGACTTTAATAAATTTGGTCGTAACTATCAGGTGAATGTGCAGTCGGCAGAGAGCTTTAGGCAACAGCCTGAGCAAATAGGCCAGTTAAAAGTGCGCAATAAGCAGGGCGATATGATCCCGTTGGCGTCTTTTATTAAGGTTAAACATTCGGCTGGCCCCGATAGGGTGATGCACTACAACGGTTTTATGACGGCGGAAATTAATGCCTCGGCAGCACCCGGTTATAGTTCGGGACAAGCGCAGGCGGCGATGGAAAAAGTACTGGCTGAGAACCTGCCTGCAGGGGTGGAATATGAGTGGACCGACCTAACCTACCAACAGCAATTGGCGGGTAATACGGCGGTGTTGATATTCCCCTTAATGGTGTTGTTGGTGTTTTTGGTGCTGGCGGCGCAGTACGAGAGTTTGAGCTTGCCGCTAGCGATTATTTTAATCGTCCCCATGACCTTGTTGTCAGCCATAGTTGGTGTGGTTATTTATGGCGGCGATAATAATATCTTCACCCAAATAGGCTTTATCGTGTTGGTGGGCTTGGCGACCAAAAACGCTATCTTGATTGTGGAGTTTGCCCGCGAGCAGGAGCTTGAAGGCAAAACGATTGTTGAGGCTATATTAGAGGCCAGCCATCAGCGCCTGCGTCCCATCTTAATGACCTCTATTGCTTTTATTATGGGGGTGTTACCACTGGTTATTTCTACCGGTGCCGGCGCTGAAATGCGTCAGGCTATGGGGGTGGCAGTATTCTCGGGCATGATAGGGGTAACGGTATTTGGCTTATTACTAACGCCAGTGTTTTATGTATTGGTGCGTAAATATATAGGGCGTGGGCCTTTGCATGATCCCTCACACGACCCTTCACATAAGCCTGCTTTAACGCAGCAACAAACTAAGCATCCATTAACCACAGAGGGTAGCTAAATAATGATTAAGCATTCTTTTTTAGTCGCCACTGCCTTGCTGTTAACGGCCTGCGCTAGTGTCGGCCCTGACTATCAAAAGCCTGATGCACTGGCGGTGGATATGCGCATGGGTGCAGATGTTGAAACCATGGCCTATGAGCAGCAGTGGTGGCAGCGCTTCGACGACCCGGTATTAACCGAGCTGGTGCAGCAAACGCTAACGAACAATTATTCCTTGGCGGCGGCGCAGGCCAATGTCGAGCGTGCCATGGCACAGTTTGATGATGTTGATAATGACGCTATACCCACCGGCAGTTTGGATGCGCAGGTGACTAACAGCAAAGGCCAGCAGCCTGGGGTTAGCAATGAGCGGGTGTACAGTCATCGCTATCAAGCGGGTGCCAATCTGCGTTGGGCGGTAGATGTAGCGGGTAAGCTGCGCCGTGCCAGTGAGTCTGCTTATGCTAACGCTGAAAGTGCTGAAGCCGATTTTCAGGCGCTGCGAGTGAGCTTAGTAAGTCGTTTGGCTAGCCGCTATGCTGATTATCGCGGCTTGCAAAATAAGCGGGTGGTTGCCCAGCGCAATGAAAGCATACTGGCGGAAACGCTACAGTTGATAGATTTACGTTTGCAGGAAGGCTTGGCGTCAGAGTTTGAGTTAAGCCGAGTTAAGGCGGAGCAGAGCGCGGTGAAAGCGGCGATAGTCTTGCTAGATAGTCAGCTGCAAAAGGCGCGTTACGACTTGGCCTTGCTTAGTGGTTACCAGCCCAATCAATTACCAGTGGACTTGTCGGTAGCTGTGGTTGTTGCCATGCCTGCATTAAATGGCCCGGTTGCCATAGGTGATGCCGGCGAGCTATTGCAGCGCCGTCCCGATGTACGTGCTGCCGAGCGTCGCCTAGCCATGACCACCGCGGAAATAGGGGTGGCTAAGGCTGATCTGTATCCGGCTATTAATGTTAATGGCTTCTTGGGTTTTATTACTGGCCAAAGCAGTCAACTAAACAGTGATGCTAGAGCTTGGTCGCTAACGCCTAGCGTGAGCTGGCAGGGTTTGGATTGGGGGTCGGTGCAGGCGCGTATACGCGCTGCCAGTGCTGGCCAGCGTGAGGCTTTAGCGCGCTATCAGCAGCAGGTATTGGTGGCGGTTAATGAGGCGCAGTCTTCGCTGACGTCTTACAGTTTTAGCCAGCAGCGCTTGCAGCACTTGGCCGATCAACAGACGGCGGCCCAGCGGTCTATGGTGTTGGCCGATGCCGAGTACCGTGCGGGCTTGTCTGACTTATTGGATTTATTAGATGCCGAGCGCAGTCTCTTGGATGCGCAGAGTGGCTATATTGATGGCCAGATGCAAGTAATGAAGGATCTGGTTGCGGTGTACCAGTCCTTTGGTGGCGCGCTGGGTGACGTTGCAGCGCAGCCTGGGGTTACTCTAGCTTTTTAAGTGGCTTAATTATTTGCCGATAAAGCACCATGCCTAGCTAGGGTGCTTTATCGGTCCAGCGTGCCTATATCCAATACCGGCGAGGCATCAATATGCTGGGCGTCCATCATTCTGGCGACCCGCTGTAACGAGGAGATGATCATAGTCTGCTCCCATTCCTGTAAATCATTAAACTGGCGTGCAAACTGCTCCTGCAAGGGGATGGGTGCCTCTTTTAAGGTGTTATAGGCCTCATCAGTGAGTAGGGCGTGCACTTTGCGCTTATCGGTCTTAGAGCGCTCCCTATACACCAGCTCGCGCTTTTCTAATCTATCAATAATCGTTGTTACCGTAGCTTGGCTAAGGCTCATGTCCTTGGCTATTTCGCCTATGGTGACATCCCCTTTATCCCTAATAGTTTGTAGTAGCAAAATTTGCGGCGCGGTAAGGCCAGTGGTTTTGGCCAAGTGCTTAGAGTGCAAGTCTGTTGCTCTGATTACGCGTCGTAAGGCGACAAGTACTTCTTCTATCTGATTCACGGGCTGCTCGCTATAGGCTACTGGGCTTGGGGGTAATGGGCGGATTATATAGACAATTTTGGTCTGTGACTAAAGCGGAATTACGGCCCGGGTTGATGTCGATATTTGTGGGCATAAGTAGGCTCGTTGTTCGCGTTTTCGGTGAGTGCTGAGGTAGCGATTAATCGCGTTTTTCTGCCTGTGGCACTGCCTTGCCAGTGCTGCTTTTGGCTTGTGGGATCATGCGTCAACAATCTGTCTTTTCGCAGGCTGATTTTACGTCAACAATTATTTAGTGTACTATGTTTACAGCACTAAGCAATTTTACGAGGTAAATGGCGTGTTTTTGCCATTATTCGCAGTGTTCCCTGATTTATATGGGAATTTTTTATTATTAAATGCTTAGTATTGTAAATAAATTATAGTTTGGAGGCACTTTGTTTAATAAAGAAATGCTAGATAAAGAAAGGCCTGAAAGTAGCGCTATTGAATTGCGTATGCCGTCACTAGCTGACGGAGTTGCCGTTAACAGCCTAGTTGAGCGCTGCCAGCCTTTAGATACCAACTCCACTTATTGCAACCTATTGCAGTGCGGTCATTTTGCTAGCACCTCGGTGGCGGCAGAAAAAGACGGCGAGATAGTGGGTTTTGTTTCCGGTTATTTATTGCCCAATCGTCCTAACACCTTGTTTATTTGGCAGGTAGCCGTATCGGAAGAAGCCAGAGGCTGTGGTTTAGGCAAAAAAATGCTGCAGCATATTGTTAATCGCCAACGTGGCAGCGGTGTGAAATATATAGAAACCACCATCACCGAAGATAACGATGCCTCATGGGGCTTGTTTAAAGTTTTTGCCAAGCTGGTCAATGCGGACTTACAAGCGGTGGACTGGCTAGATGCCTTAGAGCATTTTGACGGCCAGCATGATTCCGAAACCTTGGTCAAAATCGGCCCCTTGCATTAATACGCAAGCTAGATGCTAACAGTGGCCTAGTCAGTCATAGCTGACTAGTAACCGCGATATCAAAATTGATAAAAATGGAGTGAATATATGAGAATTTTTGAAGAAATTGAATCTGAAGTACAGAGTTATGCTAGGTCTTTTCCGCGTGTATTTAACCGCGCTAAAGGCGAGTTCATGTGGGATGAAGATGGCAATCAGTACCTAGATTTTTTAGCGGGTGCCGGTACCTTAAATTACGGCCACAATAATTCTATATTTAAGCCCCTGTTATTGGAATATATAGAAAACGACGGCATTACCCACGGCCTGGATATGCACACCAAGGCCAAAGGTGAGTTTTTACAGTCCTTTAATGATCATATTTTAAAACCCCGCGGCATGGAATACATGGTGCAGTTTACGGGCCCTACGGGTACTAATGCGGTAGAGGCTGCTATGAAAGTGGCGCGCAATGTAACGGGTCAGCAAAACATAGTGACTTTTACCAATGGTTTTCACGGCGTCAGCTTAGGTTCATTGGCGGCAACGGGTAACTCGCATCACCGTGATGCAGCGGGTGTTAGCCTTAACGGTGTGCATCGCATGCCTTACGATGGTTACTTAGGCGAAGGCATAGATACCACCGAGTATTTAGATAAGGTGTTGTCTGATTCTAGTAGCGGTATCAATTCGCCAGCTGCAGTTTTAGTTGAAGTGGTGCAAGGTGAGGGTGGTATTAATGCTGCCAGCGCACAGTGGTTGAGAAACTTACAGGCAGTCTGTAGAAAGCATGGCATTTTATTAATTGTCGATGATATACAGGCAGGTTGTGGTCGCACCGGTGACTTCTTTAGTTTTGAAGAAGCAGGTATAGAGCCTGATATTATTACCTTGTCTAAATCTTTAGGCGGATATGGTTTGCCTTTTGCGGTAGTGCTGTTAAAACCTGAGCTAGATCAATGGAAACCAGGCGAGCATAACGGTACTTTTAGAGGCAATAACCTCGCTTTTGTTACTGCCAAAGCAGCCATAGAGAATTACTGGGTAGATGATGAATTTTCTGAATCGATTAAGCGCAAAGGCCGCTATGTGTCGCAGCGCTTAAATGAAATTGTGGCCAATTATGGTGAAGGTAATTTCACCACTAGGGGTCGCGGTATGTTTCAGGGCATTAACTGTGTCAATGGCGAGCTGGCTGGAAAAATTACCCGCGCCGCCTTTAAACATAATCTGCTAATAGAAACTAGTGGTGCCGATGATCAGGTAGTAAAATTTTTATGCCCCTTAGTTATCAGTGATGAAAACCTTAAAAAAGGCATAGATATAGTCGAGGAAGCCATTAAGGAAGTTTGCGCTAAGGCGGGTAGTATTCCTGAAGAAAAAGTTTATTTCTCGGAGGCCAGTTAACACTATGTATACCCCGATGACATCTACACCCGAAAAAACCAAGCAGCTACATATCAATATATGGCCAGGTGAGCGGTGTTTACTGCCAGTCGGTGAGGCACCCAACTTATATAAAGTGGAGTGTGTTGCCGGTGAGGGGTATCTACGCATTATGTCAGATACGCATAGAGAGCCTTTACGCAGCGGTGATCATCTGATTATTGATGGCGGCGAGATAGCTACGGTTACTGGTAGGCGAACTATGACTATAGAGATTAAAGAGATAACGGAGGAAGAATATTTATGATAGTTAGACAATTACAAGAAGCTAAAAACTCACCACGCAGAATCGTATCGCCCGATGGTAACTGGGAGAGCACTCGCATGTTATTAAAAAGTGATGGTATGGGTTTTTCTTTTCATATCACCACTATTTATAAAGATGCTGATTTTAAAATGCATTATCAAAATCATTTGGAATCGGTGTACTGTGTTTCAGGCCGTGGTGAGGTAGAAAGCCTAGATGATGGAAAATGCTATCCTATAGAGCCGGGTACGTTATATGTGCTTAATAAACACGACAGGCATGTGCTGCGCGCTTTTGAAGAAATGTCTATGGCCTGTGTATTTAACCCGCCGCTTAATGGCAACGAGGTACACAACAAAGAAGGTGCCTACGCGTTAGACGAAGAAACAGTATAAGGGGTAGTTAACAACATGGTTGATGTAGTGATGACTTGTGCCATCGCAAGCCAAGATGATGCAGTAGGAAATAGCTACAATCAGGATAATAGCTCGGTGCATAACATCGATGATTATGCTTCTAGGGATGGTAAAAAAACGCAATTGATTGCTAGAAAAGATCCCGTTGTATACAGCGATGATTACTCGCAGGCGCCTGTAACAGAGCAGCATATAAAGCACTACCAGCAGCATGGTTACATGGTGTTGGATGATGTGTTTAGCGAGCAAGAAATTGAGCGCTTGAATACCGAGTTGCAGCAACTGCGTGTCAGTGAGTCTATAAAAAGTGCTCGTGAAACCATTACCGAGCACAGCAGTGGTGATGTGCGCTCTATCTTTGCAGTGCACAACCATAGTGCGCTATTTAAACAGTTATCTGAAGATCCCCGTTTAGTAGATTTGGCGCGGTTTATATTAGATGACGATGTGTATATACATCAGTCGCGATTAAACTATAAGCCGGGTTATAGGGGTAAAGATTTTTACTGGCATTCAGATTTTGAAACTTGGCATGTAGAAGATGGTATGCCACGTATGCGTGCGTTGAGCATGTCTATAAGCTTAACTGAAAACTACGGCCATAACGGTCCTTTAATGTTAGTACCTGATTCGCATCAACAATATGCGGTGTGTGAAGGTTATACCCCCGACAATCATCATAGAGTCTCTTTGAAAAAACAGGAGTATGGCGTGCCATCTGATGCCTGTCTAAACACGTTGATAGACCAAGGAGATATAGCAACAGCGGTGTGTAAGCCCGGCAGTGTTATTGTTTTTGATTGTAATACCATGCACGGATCAAATAGTAATATCACCCCTTACCCACGCTCTAATGCCTTTTTTGTGTATAACGCTTTAAGCAATCAGGTGCAGAAACCCTTTTGTGATAGGCCTGCACGGCCAGAATATGTTTGTACTAGAGAGGCAGTTACCGCTATCAAAATTCATAAAACAAATGCGTAGTCATAATGAATAAGACTGAAAAAAACAAGTTAATAAATCAAGTCGAACAAAGAATTGCTTTTTTAAAGCAAGATCTAATAGAGAATGACTCTTTGTCGGTTAAAAAACAAACACAAGCAGGTGATCAAAGTGCCAGTCTAGACTTAACCATAGCTGCACCCGTAGATGAAACTGTGGATGCAGGCCATAGAAAAGAATTATCTGAATTGCTTAAAAATATTGAGTGGTTAAAAAGTGATGACGCCGGTTACTGCGAGTTATGCAACGCCACGATTCCTGTTGCTAGGTTAGAGATAGTGCCGCATATCCGGGTTTGTATTAACTGCGCAGCAAACTAACACTAACAAAGATGGTATTATATGCACACGATTGAAAAGATTGGCGGTACCTCAATGAGTGATTATTCCTCAGTGAGGGATAATATTATTTTAAATAACGAAGCCGGGCCCTATGGCCGAGTGTTTGTGGTTTCAGCCTATGGCGGCGTGACGGACTTATTGTTAGAAAGCAAAAAAACCGGCGAGCCTGGTATATTCGCGCTTTTTGCCGGCGGTATGAGTGGCGATACCTGGCTACAGCGCTTTGAACAACTTAGTCAGCAGCTGCAAGATATTAACCAGCAATTATTTGGCGACACAGAGTTATTGCACGAGGCTAATGGTTTTTTACAAACCCGTTTAGACGATGCTAAACACTGCTTATTAGATTTACAGAGCCTCTGTCAGCATGGCCACTTTTCTTTAGATTCGCACTTGCACACGGTTAGGGAAATGCTAGCCAGCCTCGGTGAGGCGCACAGTGCTTGGAATACTGCGCGCTTATTACAGCGCGATGGCGTCAATGCTTGCTTTATCGACTTAACCGGTTGGCGTGCCAATACCCATATCTCTTTAGATGAACGTATTAATTTGGCGTTTGAAGACATAGATTTCAGCCAACAACTGCCTATCGTTACCGGCTACGCGCATAGTGAGGAAGGTTTAATGTCTTCCTTTGATCGCGGTTATAGTGAAATGATTTTTAGTCGCTTAGCGGTGCTCACACATGCGTACGAAGCGGTAATACATAAAGAGTTTCACCTTAGCAGTGCCGACCCGCGCTTAGTTGGCGAAGCTAATGCCGTGCCTATAGGTCGCACTAATTATGATGTGGCCGATCAGTTGGCTAACTTGGGTATGGAAGCCATACACCCTAAAGCAGCAAAAGGTTTACGACAAAACAATATTCCACTGCGGGTTAAAAACACCTTTGAACCTGAGCATACAGGCACTTTGATCACCAGTGAGTATATTAGCGATTCGCCCTGCGTAGAAATTATTGCGGGTTGCAGGGGGGTTTATGCCCTAGAGGTTTTTGATCAGGATATGGCGGGCAGTTTGCAACGTTACGATATTGCCATTTTAGAAATTATTCAGCGTTTTAAAGCACAAGTTGTTTCTAAAGATCTTAACGCCAATACCATTACCCATTACTTATCGACTAACTTAAAAACCGTCAAGCGTATTATTACTGCGATACAGAATACTTTTAAAGAGGCGGATATTAATCAAAGAAAGGTCGCTATTGTGTCGGTAATAGGCAGCGATATGCAAATACCCGGTATCTTAGCTAAGTCTGTACAGGCTGTTGCCAATGCCAATATTAATGTCTTATCCATACACCAGGCTATGCGGCAAGTGGATATGCAGTTTGTAGTGAATCAATGTGACTACGATGCGGCGGTAAAAAGCCTGCATGCCTCATTGGTAGAAATACATAATCATGGATTAGCTATATGTATCGCCTCTTAATTGTCTGTGTATTTTTTAGTTCTATAGCCTTCGCACAAGAAAACAATAGCGAACAAACGGATAAGGCTAAACAAGAGATAGAGGCTTTAACTAAGCCGCTATACAACCCTTTTGTCGAACGCTATATGTTAGACGAAGTTAAGGCGCTGCGGGTAGAGCAGGCTAATACCAAGCATGAGTTGATGCAGCAAATATTAGATAGGGAGCACCGTTCAGTCGATAGGGCGGTTAGCTATGCCACTGACACCGTGACCTATTTCTTTTATTTGATTGCCGCGGCCACCTCGGTGCTAGTCGTCGTGGGCTGGACTTCAATACGCGATATTAAAGAGCGTGTACATATACTAGCCGATGAAGAAATTTCTAAATTGGTGGGTGAATACGAAAAACGTTTAGAAGGGATAGAGCGTCAGCTGCATCAAAAAACCAAACACATAGAAGAAAACCGCGATGAGATAGGCCTAACCCAAGAGATACAGGCGTTGTGGCTTAGGGCGCAACAAGACATAGCCATACCCAATAAAATCAGCACCTATGATGAGATTTTAAAATTACGGCCTAACGATTGTGAGGCCTTAACGTATAAGGCCGATGCGGTATTAGAACTGAACGAGCCACAGTGGGCTGCCAATCTCTGCCTGCAAGCCTTAAAATTTGACCCTGAAAACAGTCATGCTTTTTATCAATTGGCCTGTGCCTATACTGCTATGCAGCAGTTTGAAGAGGCGATGCGTTACTTAAATGAAGCGATTGATCGTAGCGAAAACTATCGCGACGAAATAGAGCATGACCCAGCTTTAGCACTGCTGGTAGAACATGACTTGTTTAAAACAACCTTTGCACTTAATTCCACAATAAAAAAGGCCGCTAGTTAATGTTAATTTCTTTTGCTCTCTGCCTATTAGGCTTTGTACTTGTGGGTGCGGCTTCGGCCTGGAAGAGTCGCGGTACCAAGCAGGACTATTATCTGGCCAGTGCCAGCGTTAAGCCTTGGTTGGTGGGTTTGTCGGCAGTGGCTACCAATAACAGTGGTTATATGTTTATAGGGGTTATTGGTTACACCTATAGCCAAGGCTTATCGGCAGTATGGTTAATGATAGGCTGGATTAGTGGTGACTTCTTGGCCTCATTATATGTGCATAAACGTTTGCGCAACGCGGCCGGCAACAATGGCGAGGTTAGTTATGCTGGTGTGCTGAGTAATTGGCATGGGCAAAACTTTGTAGGCTTGCAGCGTCTTATCGGTGTTATCTCGCTGCTGTTTTTATTAACCTATGCTGCGGCACAGTTAATGGCGGGCGGTAAGGCCTTACATGTATTACTAGGCTGGCCACTGTGGTCGGGCGCCGCCATGAGTGCTTTATTTGTTTGCATCTATTGTTATTCCGGTGGCATACGGGCATCAATATGGACTGACGCTGCACAATCGATAGTTATGATAGTGGCGATGGCGGTGTTATTAACGGCCGCGGTCAGCCATTTGGGTGGTATACAGCCCGCGATAGAGCAGCTGCACAGTGTGCCGGGTTATATGAACTGGATGCCTGAGGATTTATTATTCCCCGGTGTGCTGGGGGCGTTACTGTTTGTTGTTGGCTGGTTGTTTGCCGGTTTATCGGTGATAGGGCAGCCCCATGTGATGGTGCGCTTTATGACCCTAAACAATAATGCCAATATGCGTCAGGCTAAAACATGGTATTACCTATGGTTTACCGCCTTTTATTGCATGGCGACGGCTGTCGGCTTGTTGGCAAAAATCTTATTAAGCGATACCGGTAACTTTGATGCTGAGTTGGCCTTGCCGACTATGGCGCAAGCCCTGTTACCGGGTGTTTGGGTGGGATTGATACTGGCGGGTATTTTTGCTGCCACTATGTCTACCGCCGACTCGCTAGTGCTGAGCTGCTCAGCTGCGCTAACTCATGATATTTTACCCGGCAACATAGAGCGGGTGAGTCTGTTGAAGCTATCGTCGGTAATAGTCACAGGCTTGGCTCTGGCCTTGGCGGTGTTTAATAAGCAGTCGGTGTTTGGCATGGTGGTCATGGCTTGGTCGGGTTTGGCCAGCGCCTTTGCGCCTTTATTATTAATGTACTGCCTAGGATTTAGGTTTAGCGAGAGGCTGGCTATAGCGGCGGTGTTAATCGGCTTTAGTGTTGCCTTGCTGTGGCGCGCATTAGGCTGGCATAACTATGTGTATGAAGGTTTTCCCGGCATAGTCATGGGTATAGTATTTTTATTGGCAGGCAACGCGATTAAAAATTTCAGTGGTGAAAAGTTGCCAGAAGCCTCTGGTACCAGTCAATAGGGTTGATAAAACAGCGAGATCTAAGGCATTTAGTTTATACTCCCTGTTGGTTAATGCCTTGATACCCTGCTGGAGATAGCCTTTGAAGCTCTACTTTAATCTTGAAGATGTCAGCCAAGTCTTTGTTGGTTCGTTTGTGTTAGCGGTGCCTATTTCTTTTTCGGAAGAGGCTTGGTCGCTAAGCAAAACCTTACCTATGGCTAATATCGCCCTGTTATTTTCCCTGTCTATCATCTTCTTGGCCTTCTTTGCCTACGAAGGCGTGTTCCAAAGCAATGTAAAATACCGAATGCCGGTGTATGTGGCACGTATCGTTATTGCCTATGTTATATCTATGTTGGTAGTGGCTTTAGTGCTATTGGCCTTGGACAAGTTACCTATTTTGACAGAGCCCATAGTGGCGCTCAAGCGGCTAATTATCATTGCTATGCCCGCCTCTATGGGCGCTATAGTGGTTGATGGCTTCGATAAAGAATAATGCGCTAGGTGGCTGCTAGCCGCTGCCTTTAAAATAATGTCCCCGTATATTTATACTGCCTTTTATTATTAATTTTTATAAATCCTTCCTATTGAAATTATATTTCCTGCCCATAGCTATTGGTTACCGGCTAGGCTGTTAGCGAGCTGGTGCGGTAACCAGCTGAAACACAGCTGTTTATTTTTGTTGCTTCTTAAGGAGAATATATGATGAACACAGTTGATTTAACCCCACTGTATCGCAGCAGTATAGGTTTCGATAGATTGGCTGATTTATTAGATAGTGTGCTAAGTGCTGATACCGTTAGCCCTAACTATCTACCCTATAATATCGAAGCACTGGAAGATAACCATTACGCCATTACCTTGGCTGTATCAGGCTTTACCGAGCAAGAGCTAGATATAAATGTGGAAAAAGGCGTGCTTAGTGTACGCGGCGAAAAAGCCAATGCGGGGCAGCACAATTACTTGTATCAAGGCATAGCCAACCGCAACTTTGAGCGCAAGTTTGATTTAGATGACCATGTAGAGGTGGTAGCTGCCAGCCTTAATAATGGCCTGTTAAGTATTAGCTTGGTTAAGGAAGTGCCCGAAGCGATGAAACCTAAAACCATCGCTATTACTAAAGGTAGCAATGTTTTAGAGCATAAGGCGGCAAACAAGTCTGGCCCTAGAGGTGAGCAAGCTGCATAGCGTAAAACTGGGCTGTCGGTAGTGGTAAGGATCTGCCGGCAGCCTTGGATGTTAGCAATACTTTATTGCCTAAGTGTATGAGGTATTGCTGATGAATACTGAAAAGCATTCAACCTGAGAAAAGCTCAATCCTTGGCATTGGTTTAAACACGAAAATGATGAGGATAAACAGCAGCGCGCAGACTATTACTTCGACACAGCGGGTAGATAACTCGGCTAAGGTGGTAGTTCAGCAAGGTCGACAAGTCGTGATTACAGTTTTCAAAAAACTATCATAAGCCATCACATAGGCACATAATGATTTGCCGAAATGGCATTAGCTGCCATGATTAACAGGTTCATTTTGCTATTAGGAAGCGGTATGGAGTTTAAAGATTACTATAAGATTCTCGGGGTTAAAGACGATGCTGATGCCAAAACTATAAAAACAGCCTATAGAAAGTTGGCACGCCAGTATCATCCTGATATGAACCCCGATAAGGGTGCAGAAGATAAATTTAAGGAAGCGGCAGAAGCCTATGAAGTATTAAAGGACGATAAGCGCCGTGCCGAATTCGATGAGCTGCGTAAATACGGTAGCCAAAGCGGCGGCTTTACGCCACCACCGGGCTGGCAAGGTGCTAACGGCAGCCACGAGCAGGGTGGGGATTATTCAGACTTTTTCAATTCCATGTTTGGCGGCAGCCATGGGTTTTCTCAAGCGCGCCAGCGCTCCGTAAGAGGGCAGGATGTGGAAATAGAAATACCCATCTTTTTAGAAGAGATTCTACAAAACACCGTTAAAACGGTAGAGTATCAGCTACAGGGTGCAGCCAATAAAAAGCATTTAAAAGTCACCATCCCACAAGGAGTCGCTGATGGCGAGCGTATACGGGTAAAAGGCCAAGGTGGGGCAGGTCACGGCCAAGGCGGTGCAGGTGATTTATATTTGCATATACGCCTAGTGCCACATCCGCTGTTTGATGTGCAAGGTCATGATCTTATGCTGACGTTGCCTTTGGCGCCTTGGGAGGCGGCACTAGGTACTAAGGTTAAGTTACCCACCTTGCAAGGCTCGGTGAATGTCACTATAGCGCCTAATACATCGGCCGGTAAAAAGCTGCGTATTAAAGGTAAGGGCTTAAAAAGCAAGGCCGGAGCAGGGCAGGAGACAGGTGATCTCTATGCCGTGGTTAAAATTGTTATGCCCGCCAGTAATGATGAAAAAACCACCGAGCTGTGGCAGCAGTTAGCCAGCGGCACTAGCTTTGATCCCAGAGTTGAATGGAGTAAATAGCATGGTTGAAATCACCTTACACTTATCCATCAACGAATTGTGCCAGCTGGAATGTATAGAGCCCGACATGATTTTAGATATCGTCGAGTATGGCATAGCCGAACCCATAGCAGGGCATAGCAGCGCCGACTGGGTGTTTGAGGCCAGTACGGTACACTGGATAAAAAAAGCCGCCCGCCTACAGAGAGATTTAGATATAGACTGGGTGGCAGTCGCCATGGTCATTGACTTGATGCAGCAAAAAGAAGATCTGCAACAAGAAAATCGTCGCTATCGCCACCAATTAAAACGCTTTATAGAAAAGTGATAGCTTAATAGAATAATTGACCAGTAGCTGTTAATCGTGAGAGCGAGAAGGTGTATCTGTTTATAGCAGTCTATAGAGCTAAAACTTCTGTGCTGGTGATAGGCGATACACTGTGTTAACTATGTGGTTTTACTGTAACAGTGCAGGCGCTAGCATGTGCCTAGCAGTCTTTAAAAAATATTTAAACCAGTAATCTTATACATATAAAATGGGGTGCAAGCGCCTCTATATAGTACTAAGATGTTTGTGTCGCTCATGTGTAACCTATCTAAAGAATGACCCTATATTGCAATAATACAGTGCCTTAATAATACTATAATCACGCTTACTAACAGCGTTTCACTATAAGGGCTTACGTCATTAATAAAAAACAAGCTAATAAATTACTCGTCGGTGCGCTAGAATTATGTGACCTTCCGGAGCTAGGCGTCGTCAAATTACAAATGAGAGTCGATACCGGTGCTACAACCTCATCATTGCATGTGGATAATATTGAAGAATTTAGCACAGACGGTAAGCGTTATGTGAAATTTGATATACATCCAGATGTACACAATGTTGAGAAAGTTGTTTCGAAGACATTGCCATTAAGTGGGAAAAAAGTAGTAAAAAGTTCGTCGGCGGATACAGAAAAGCGTGTAGTGATTAAAACCGCTATTAATTTAGGCGGTAAAACGTGGAATATTAAGTTAACATTAACCGATAGATCATCTATGACTAGCTTAATGTTGTTAGGCCGTGAAGCGATGAAAAATAGAATTTTGGTAGATCCCGGTGAAGAGTTTATTCTGTCCTAAGCTGAGTAAGCCTTGTTTGTACTGGTATCATTAGCATTAAACAAATATTTTCTAGGAGTAGTTGTTATGAAACTTGCGATATTATCTTGTGGCCCTAAGTCTTACAGCACCAGGCGTCTTAAAGAGGCGGCATTACAACGCGGCCATGATGTTAAGGTGCTAGACACACTCAAATTTGCCATTGATTTACAGCAAGGCGTGCCCGATCTTTATTTTCGTCAAAAACCATTGAGCCACTACGATGCGGTGTTGCCGCGTATCGGTGCGTCTATTACCTATTATGGTACTGCTGTGGTGCGGCAGTTTCAGGAAATGGATGTGTTTTGCGCCAATACGGCCCACGGTATCAATAACTCCAGGGATAAACTTCGCAGTTTGCAAATACTGAGTCGGCATCATATTGGTATTCCTCAAACTACCTTTGTGCGTGATAAACGCGATGTTTTACCTGCTATTGAGCGCGTAGGTGGTGCCCCCGTTGTTATTAAACTGATAGAAGGTACTCAAGGCATAGGCGTTTTGTTGGCCGAGTCAGTTAAAGCTGCAGAATCAATTGTTGAGTTACTACAGAGCCAAAAACAGAATGTGTTAATTCAAAAGTTTGTGGCGGAAAGCAAAGGCAAAGATATTAGAGCGTTTGTTGTGGGTGATCGTGTGGTTGCGGCCATGCGCCGAGTTGCACAAGGTCAGGAGTTTCGCAGTAATGTTCATAGAGGTGGTGTAGCCGAAGCGGTTGATCTTTCCCCCGAATATATAGAAACAGCGGTTAGAGCCGCGCAAATACTGGGCCTGCAAGTTGCAGGTGTGGATATGCTTGAGGGCGCGAATGGCCCTCAAATAATGGAAGTTAATTCCTCACCTGGGTTGGAAGGCATAGAAACGTGTACCGGCCTAGATGTAGCCGGTGCGGTTATCGATTACATAGCTGCGCAGGTAGATTTCCCAGAGATTGATGTTCGACAGCGCCTGACCGTTAGCAAAGGTTATGGTGTAAGCGAAATTTATATACCCGAAGGTTCTAAGTTTGTTGGCAGCACTATTCAGGGCACCAACTTACGTGAGCAAGATATTAACGTGCTCACCTTATACCGCGGAGCAAAGGTTATTCCAAATCCTAAGGCGGAGCGTGTGCTAGAGCCTAATGACAAGTTGCTATGTTTTGGCAAGTTGGAGTCCATGCGCGGCATGGTGCCAGCAAAAACGCGTCGTCGTCGTAACCCAGAAATTACAGATTTACCGTCGGATGTGAAGCCGTCGGTGTAGCTAGTGCCTATAGACATTAGGAGAATCCGTGGTATACAAAAAATGATTAATTTTTTTGGCTACTAGCTACTAGATAACGGGATTCTAGTGTGAAGTATTTCTCCGATATTGTTAGTTGTTACCTTCTCTGATACTAAAGCGGTGTGTTAGCCGCTATCCTTCACCTTATATCAATTTCCGCTATGCTAGCGGTGTGAATTCCCGCCGTTCGCAATTGATGTTCAGCAAAAGCATATTGTCTATTTAGCCGCTCTGGCGCCATTGCATAATTTATGCAGCAAAGCTTAGCGGCTATGGGTAAAGATCTTGTGCTATTATTAAATATCCATAATATTAGGGGAGGTATCATTGAAAACAATAAGTTATAAAGGCCGCGTGGTTTTTAAAAAAATGCCTATGCCTAGCTTTAAACGTATAGCCCGTGAATATTATGAGAATGAAGCCTGTTTCGCTTTTATCACTCAAGGCGAATATAAAGTGAGGGATCAAAACTCGCTACTGGATATAAACCAGGAAACCGCTTTGTTAGCAAAATGTACCAATTATTTTTATGAAAGTAATGTGTACCCTATGGCGTCGGAACCGGAGGGGGAAGTTATAGGCGTATTTCTTTACCCTGATATTTATCAGCAACTTTTCAATTTTGATCTTACTCGCTCTACCCACAACACTACCTTTAATCTTAAACAGTTTGCGGTAGATGGGCTGCTAGCGCATTACCGGAATAGTATTAATATTTTGCTGGATGAACCTGAGTTGGCCGATGAAATGCTAGTGGAAAATAAGTTGCGAGAGTTTGTTATTTTAATGACGAAAAAGCTTGGCGCGCCTTCCGAAATTGACTTTCTTGCTTCTATGTTCAAGCCCCATTTCGCTAAATTTGAAGAAGTTATACAGCAAAATTTATATGCCGACCTGAGTTTGGATGAACTGGCGAAACTGTGCCATATGAGTTTATCCACCTTTAAACGAAAATTCAGTGAGGTTTATACTGAAAGCCCAAAAAAATATATCACCCGCTTGAAAATAGATAAAGCATTGCCTTTATTAAAACAGCAAGATCTACGTATTTCAGAGATTGTTTTTCAAACCGGTTTCGATTCCGTATCTACGTTTAACCGCGCGTTTAAAGCGAAAACAGGAAAAACTCCCAGCCAGTACCGTTTGGGCTAACTTGCCTTAATGTTGAACGTTTATGCGGGGCGGCTGACTAAGCTATGCATTACCATAAGGCAAAATGAGCCCCATCAATAAGGTGTTAACACTATGACTAAAGCCCCGCAGTACACGCCACCCAAAGTATGGGTTTGGGATCAGCAAAATGGCGGTACCTTTGCTAGTACCAACCGCCCAGTAGCTGGTGCCACCCACGAGCAGCCGCTGCCTGAAGGCAAGCACCCTCTACAGCTATACTCTATGGCAACACCCAATGGTGTAAAAGTTACCGTCCTATTAGAGGAGTTATTAGCACTGGGGCATCGCGGGGCAGAATACGATGCCTGGCTGGTTGATATTTCAACAGGGGCACAATTTGGTAGTGGTTTTATCGAGGTCAATCCCAACTCAAAAATACCCGCGCTATTAGACAAAAGCGCAAAAGAGCCTATACGGGTATTTGAATCCGGGGCGATTCTGGTTTACCTAGCGGAAAAATTTAATGCTTTACTGCCGCAAAACCCAGCCGAAAGAGCTGAGTGCATGTCGTGGCTGTTTTGGCAAATGGGTAGCGCGCCTTTTCTGGGTGGCGGCTTTGGTCACTTCTATGCTTACGCGCCAGAAAAATTGGAATACCCAATTAATCGCTACGCCATGGAAGTAAAACGACAATTAGATGTGTTGGATAGAAACCTAGCGTCAAGGTCGTACCTTTGTGGCGAGGACTATACGATAGCGGATATTGCTAACTATGCATGGTATGGCGTATTGGTAGAAGGCAAACTCTATGAGGCAGCAGAATTTTTAGATGTGAAATCTTACTCTAATGTACTGCGCTGGGCTGAAGACATTGCCGCACGGCCTGCGGTGCAACGAGGCCGCAGAGTCAATCGTGTTTGGGGCGATGAGGCTGAGCAATTGGCCGAGCGCCATGACGCTAGTGATTTAGACTAATGTCGGATTAGACCAAGCGCTGTAACAATTACTATCAGGAGATAAATATGTCAATAACCTTGGCCTTTGATGTGTATGGCACATTGATTGATACACAAGGCGTGCTTTCTGCTCTCGAAACTGTGGTGGCGGGTGACGCTAAAGCGTTTTCAAATACCTGGCGTGAAAAGCAATTAGAATATACTTTTCGTCGTGGCTTAATGCAGCACTATGTAGATTTTGCCACCTGTACCCGCCAAGCCTTGGATTATACCTGTGCATTTTATGGCGAGGAGCTAAGTACGCAGCAAAAAAAACTACTACTTAACAGCTACCAAACTCTACCAGCCTTTGATGACGTGCAAGAGGGCTTGGCCCGTTTAAAGAAAAAAAATGCTACGCTTTATGCCTTTTCTAATGGCAGTAAACAGGCTGTAGAGCAGTTGCTAGATAACGCTGGCATAGGCCATTTTTTTGCAGGGGTTGTTAGCTGTAACGAAATCCAGTCCTTTAAACCCAATCCCGCGGTGTACAGTTATTTTTTACGGCAAGCTAACAGCTACAACAATGCAACATGGTTAATTTCTAGTAATCCCTTTGATGTTATAGGTGCCATCTCCTCGGGTTGGCGCGCGGCGTGGCTGCAAAGAAGCACTGCTGCCGTATTCGACCCCTGGGACATACCGCCAACAGCAACAGTGAGCAGTCTTATAGACTTGTGCGAGGCGCTAGATTAACAGGCCTGCGAATACCGTACGTTGACCACATAGGAAATTTTTAACTATCTCGTTAGCCTATCCCCATGGCGGCCTTTATTTAAATAACGGCCGCCCATTTCTTTGAGCCAATACGCTCAAACATTGGCCTAATCTGCCGAGCGGTCAAGACATCAATCTATATAATGTACTTATCAGTTAATCACTGAAGCAATTAACCATACTCTTATTAGGAGAGCATATATGAGCCAATTCACCCTACACGATTTAGATTCAGCGCCAGCAGCTAGCAAGCCTTTGTTGGAACGTTCACAAAAAGCTTACGGCATGATACCCAATCTTCACGGGGTATTGGCGGAATCCCCTGAGACACTGGAGGCGTATCAAACCCTACATGAGTTATTTGCAAACTCGTCATTTAATGCCGAAGAACTTACCGTGGTATGGCAAACTATTAATGTAGAGCATGCCTGCGGCTACTGTGTACCTGCTCACACCGGCATTGCTCACTCCATGAAGGTAGATCCGGCTTTAACCGAGGCCCTGCGTAACAAACAGCCCATGCCTACAGAAAAGTTACAGGTATTACATAACACGACGCTGAGCATAGTGCGCAACCGTGGTCATATTTCAGAGGTAGAAGTAGAGGCATTTTTTGCTGCCGGCTATGGCCAGCAGCAGCTATTGGAAATAGTGTTGGGGCTGTCACAAAAAGTGATTAGTAATTACACCAATCATATAGCTAAAACGCCGGTTGATAAAATGTTTGAAAAGTTTGCTTGGTAAAATATTGAGCAAAGGCCATGTGTTGTAGTCATGGCCTTTGTTGTTACTGGCATGATGATGTGTAGAGCGTTAGTGTGACAAAGCTCGTTTGGAAAAGTGTGGAAATGGAATTTTTGTCATATTGATAAGTAGCATTAATAAACAAGCGCTAATAGCCACAAGGGGAACATCTTCGGCTAGGTAAAGCTTAAATTTTCTCTATGACTTGCTCGCTGGGTTGGTATTGCTAGCGTCGCCGATAGTCGGAAAGTTGAATGATGTTATTGCTTTGTTTAGCGGGGGTCTCTTCGGCCTGCGCAGTAGGCGATGAGCCCGACAATAGCGCTAACATAGCTTGTTGTGGCCAAACACACTCTTTACGTCCCTTGATACTACAAGGCCTATCCGCCAACCAAACAGCGGTTTTATAGGCGCTAATATCCTCCAGTTTGGCACTGTCAAACCGTAGCATATGCTCAATATCGCCGGCCATTTGGTTCATGGTACCTTGTACTGAACGATTGCAGTCAGTATCGAACTGGCAGGGGGCGAGTAGTGATGCGGCAGCGTCTAGTTGTTGTTGATTGGCTCCCAGTTTCAATAAGGTGTTCATCATCGCATCCTCAAAATGCCAATTGAAATTAGCAAAGTCAGCTTTTAGTAAACCTTTAATAAATAGCGGAAAACGGGTGGCATCGTGCACTAGCAGCACGCAGTTACGTCGCTGCAGGGTGATTAGGTTAGCGTGCCAGCCGCTGAGTGGGTTAGGATCAACACAAAGTGACCCATGTTGGGGTGCTGTTTTATTCACCAGTAAGCCCTGCTCATCTAAGGGCAGCTTAGCGTAAAGTTTTTTGGTGATATGTATGGTGATCATGATAAGAGTATCGATGAGTGAAATTAAAAGCGCTTCTATAGTCTGTTAAGTTAGCTTATTTTCATGGGTTATTAAACTTTAGGTGGGATTAGCTGCGGGATTTCACTCGGCACATCCATATGCCTCGCCCTACGGGCAGCCTGCGGCTGTGCAAAACGCTGTCCTGAGTTTGTGGCCAAAAATTGCTCCTGCATTTTTGGTATTTACGCCATCCATGGCACTCAACCTTAGGGGTTCTGCATGCCACCATTCCGCCAATAAAAAACCCCACCTTCTTGCGAAGGCAGGGTTTTGTATTGGTGGAGCCGGGGGGATACGTTACTAGTTAGATTTGTTAAAAATAGAAGGTAGTAACTTATTGATTTATAAGGGTAAAGTTAATTTATTGGATTGAAGTATTGTCGTACATTGTACGACTAAAATGTACGAGTTCAAGTAAAAAAGTGTACGACTTAAGTTAGAATTGCTGCTGAGTGTTTGTTGTGCAGCTTTGGGTTACAGATTATTACAGTTCAGCTCCCTAAGTGGGAGTTGAATTGCTGTTTGGGATATATTGCTTTACCTCGTTGCTCAGCGGGGTAGAGCGTGCGCATTTTATCCGCTGAAATGTGTCCGTTGTATATGTTTAGTGCTATAGATCTGCTAGTTCAGGCTCTTTTATATATAAAACTTGAATAAAAACTGGGATTTATATTCTTTGGTCGATATCGACTAATCCTTTTGATATGCTGGCGCGGTTATGTTGATTTCTAGGTGGGTTATTTTCTCATCACTCTACGGAAATACAAATATCTATCGGGTAGACAAATAGTCAATGCCTGAATTGAGGCTTCAAAGGAAGAAGGGACAATGAGTTCTATGGCCACCGTAAAAACCAGCAAGGCACTTCATTATAAGCGCGCACAATTCACCAATAACGAAGCCACATTACAGCAATTATTGGAACAAGCTCTTTCAAGCTCACCCAAGGCCACAGATAGGCAGGAGTCACTAGATAATATTGATAGTGTTATTCGTCTTATCAATCATTGGAAAGAATACTGTGGAATGCTTTGTGGTCAGGCTTTAGTTTTCACTAAAGGCAAGGGGCAGCAGCTAGTAACACTAGAAGACGGTGTCGAAGAATATCCACTTAATACAATGACAGCACCAGTGAAAGGGGGTAATAAACAAGAGTTTCTTGAGTCAATTTTTTACTTTGGTATCATGGAAAATCATTTAATATTACTTCAGTCTTCTAGTTTTGGTTCACGTCAGTTCGAGAGTCATCTTGGGTGGTTCTTGGGTAGTAAAACGGGGTTGCTAGACGCAAATTCTGCGCTAATCTTAATGGATAAACCTGCTGAAGCTATTTATGACAAAATTAAGAAGTCTCCAGCAAAGGCAATTAATATTGGCACACCGCTAACAACGCAAGCTGAAGCTTCAGAAGTAGAGCCTAATGAGACTGTTGATGTTAAAAGCATCAGGTATAGACCCACAGGGCGAGCAGGCAATATTCTCCAACAAGTTATGGGGGCAGACTGGTTTAACAAGCTTAACTTAGACGAAGCGCTTGATGAAGCAAATTTAAAGGTAAACCTTCAAATAACTTATATGCGAAAAACAACCGATGCAGGCCAAGCTGTCCTGGATAACATCGCAGCGGCAATGCGTCATATGGATGAGGATGATATGTCAATTGATTTGAAGGGCGGTGGTAAAATCAAGGGTAAGGAGTTACGTTTATCTGCCCAAGCCAAAATTGATTCAATCAATGGCGTATTAATTGAGAATGATATCTATCATGCGATGCATACATGGTTGGTATCCCTAACATCACAGCAAGAGATAGACGGCTCACAACATGATGAATAATAATAGCACTAACCAGCTTGGATGGACTGTATTAGCAGTTTTATGCTTGCTCTGTGCTGCTGCCGTTGGCGCTCTAATTGCTAAAAGTGCAGATATGGGGGCAGGGGTTTTACCTTGGCAAATGACAGTAATATTTTTAATTCCTTTGGCTCTTGCTTCTCATGCCTTTCATGCAACAAACTTATTTATACCAAGCAATTGCACCCACTTAAGTAAAGCGGAGCAGAGGCGAGTTGAAAGTACTGTTATCGATAAAAGAAGGCAGCTAGGGATCTCCATTGGGTTTTATATTCTTGGGGCAGTAATTATTGCATGCGGTCATTTTTATACTCTCACTTATCCCGGTTCGCGCCCATTCTTAGTGGTTGTTGCGGGCGGGTTACTAGGTTTGTCTTTATCTTCCGTCGTATTTATAATTGGAGAATTACGAGGACTAAGTGACTTTTCTACCAAACTCAGCACAAGAGCAGAGAATAGAGCAAGAACATTTAAGGCTCTTACTCGGCTCAAACGGCCTAAAGGTTAACTGGGGAGAAATAGGGGTGAATTCTGGATAGCTGTACTGAGCTTTTAATAACAGCAAGGTTATTAATTAATTTTTAAATGGATAGTTTTCGAAATTAAACTTTCGTTCTTTTACGTAAAGCTGAGTAGTAATAAATAAAGATTTACTTACTGAGTTTAAATTATTTAGTATGACAAGCAGGTGCGCAATATGCGCATCCATCGACATTGTTATATAGCTGGCTGGCGGCTGCAATTGCACCCCTGCAATTAGTATGCTCACCTAAAGAATGTCGATTTTGCACATCAGGCAAAAATGAGCAACCGGCATTTAAGTTATGCACCTCGTGCTCTCCAGTAGATTGGGAGTTTTTGTTGACGCAGAATCTTGCCATTGTTTAAGTCCTTTTATGTTTTTATCTATATGTGGTAATTGGCTTTAAACATATCACAGCATATAGTGTTCTGTTTGTATTGATTGTTCCTTAAAATAGTATTTAAAATAACTTATCTGAATATCTAGTGCATATTATTAATTAAGTGCTTAGGTGACTTCGATCAAATAGAGTCTCAAAAACTACACCTTTTAAGACTGCTCAAAATATATCCGTTTACCCGTCTCAAAAGTAGTACTATTATAAAGTCTCATAACCTCTAGAGTATATGGGACTAGTATGAAGATTGGATATGCAAGAGTTAGTACAGCAGATCAAAAATTAGACGTTCAGCTCGATCAGCTTAAATCAGCAGGCTGTAACAAGTTATTCACAGAGAAGGTGTCAGGTAAAGATGCTGTCAGTCGCTCAGAATTGGCTTCTGCGCTTGATTTTGTTAGAGAGGGTGATTGTCTTGTTGTAACTAAGCTTGATCGCCTAGCGCGCTCTGCTGTTGATCTGGGGCGTATTGCCGAAATGTTAGAGCAGAAGAAGGTTGATCTAGTGGTGTTAAATCAAGCAATTGATACTTCAACGCCAACAGGTAGGCTGATGTTTACGATGATTGGCGCATTTGCTGAGTTTGAGCGTAATTTGATAAGAGAGCGTTGTGCTGAGGGTATCGAAAGAGCTAAGGCTAATGGCACTAAGTTTGGCCGTAAAAAAGTGTTATCTGATAAACAGCTGACTGAATTAAGGGCAGAGTATGAAAAGGCTAGCTCTTCAAGGGTAGAGTTAGCTAAGAGGTACGGTATATCAAAAGCAAGTCTATATAGGTTAGCGAGAGTTTAGTCTTGGCCCTTATTCAACTCTTGGACATATATAGCCAAATATCTGGCGAGAATCTTCTGAATATCTCCCTTTTTCCAATCGCATGATTCTGATGATGTCCTGCTACCAATATGCTTATCTGAATGTCTTGGTATGTTTTTATCTTTAAGGTGCCAAGCAAAAACATCTAATTTGTTTGTTTTGTAATCGTAAGCATCGTGTCTGATGCTTTTACAGTCCTTTATGTGTTTGTCTATTACTTCAATATTGGGCTGGATACCTTCTTTGTCATGTCTGTGAGCAAAGAGTGAATACCCCCCAACGTCTTCCTGGGCTTCTTCATATTTATAGCGTCTTTCAAAAGCTTCTGTGCAGGCTTTATCGTCTCTAGAGAGCAATAGGGTAGCTTTGTTCAGCTCTTTTTGAAATGCTGATTTAGCTTTATCAAACTCATTACGTTCCATCTTGACGGTAAGCTCTTCAAGAGAAAAGACCTCTAAAAGAGAGCCAATGACCATGAATGCATGGTCTTTTGAGTACTTTGAATTAGCCGCTGTTGCTTCCGTTGTATCGCCTTTTTTACCCATATCAAGACCTGTTTTACGTGGGCGCACCAGAATATATTGAAACTCATTGGGCGTCAAAGTAGTGTTAAATTCTGGGTGTTAGTGCAGTTTAAATATTATGTTTAGAGAGGGTGAGTTATGGCAGCTATTAAAGTGATTGATTCAATGTACTTTGTTGATGAATGCAAATCCATGAGTGTTAATTATGTGAGAAAGGACAGTCTAGTTAGTCTCATAAATAGGCATTGGATTGGTTATGCGGTAAAAATTGAAGTTTCTGAGGAGCAATACCTACTGGTAGTGAAGCCACTGATTAGCGGCGTCATTGAACGGATAAAACACGAAGATGATATTTGTCTTAATAGTATTGCATTTGTAAAGAGAAATGGATCAGGTGGCTTTGATTTTTATATCGGATTTTTTCAGTTTGGGCTAGAAAATAATGGTCATGAAGGAAAAATGACTGAATATAAAATATATTCGGATGAAGGTACAGGTGAACCGAAAATGGATGAGGTCGATGTTTCTCGAAATGAATGTTTTTTTGGTGTGAGAGATGGTTGGAATAGTCTTTTTATTAGTTTGCTAGGTAGTGAAGAGATGTATTTGTGCGGTGATATCTTGTCTTACAAGTCATGCCGCACCAATCATGATGTTTTTTCTAGTGCAAGAATGATGGTTCATTAATTTTTAATTTAACTTGTTTGAGCTGTTTTTATGCAGCTATAAATATATTTAATATAAATACTAGTGTAAAGAATGGCTTGGAGTATGTATTTACTTATGAGTTACTCAATGTTTTGGCTTTGTCATAAAGAAAGTGATTTGAATTTCATCACAATAATTATGGCAAATAATGTAAATCTCTGGTTACTGAGGGTCTGTCTTGGTGAGTAGTAGCACCAGAAAATAATACTGAATATTAATAAGGTGTCTAAGTGGGTATGGAACAATCAATGTATGAAACTAATAGTTTCAAACGAGAATATAGGGCTGCGTTTATTAGATTTATATCTAATCAAAATAATAAATACCAATTAACTATAACCTTTAAAGAATCTACTAGTGATAAAGAGTGTAAGAAGACTATAAATGAAATGATCAGAAGGTTGAATCAAAGATTGATAGGTAGAAATTACATTAATGTTGGGGTCTATCTAAGTGGTTTTATTGTTATGGAGAGGCAGAAGAATGGTACTTTGCATTTTCATAGCATACTTAATTCTGATGGTGGTTATCTTGATGATAGAGATAAGCTTGTGTCAAATTTGGAAAAGATACGAGTGAAGATGGTTAGTAATACAAGAAAGACAAGCAGAGGAAACCCATTGGTGTTAATTGGTGCAAAGGGTGGTGTAAGTCTAGATGATTACTATAAAAACAATAATAAGCTAGAGCAATACCTTACTAAGAATCTAGAAGACCCAAGAATCAATGGCATTGATACATTAGGTTTTTGGTGTGCTGATGGAGCTATATTCGGTGATGATTCCATGCAGGGTGGTCGTCGTACGGGCTATCTAGGGTCGTTTTACAATCATAAAGAAGCAAAAAGGTAGGTGACGAAATGATTACTTTTAAACAGTATATTGCCGACAAACAACATGTTGTTGAAACTGATAATTTGAGATCAGCATTTTTAAGATTTTCTGATGAATTAGGTAGTCTAAAGATAAAGGGCAATCAAAAGAAGGTTGTTGATCAGGCTGTTAAAATAGCCAAGCAGTCATCTAAGTTGTCAGATAAAAAGTTGTATAAACTTGCTAAGTTTGTCTTAGATGATTATCTAAAGAGGTGAAGAGTTTGTTGAGAGGGCGATGCACTACCGAAAAGGATTTCAGATATGCTATCTCACAAGCCCTATATCAGCGCCTTATAGCAACGCTAAGGCAAGCCCATACGTATGGTATCTCACAAGAACGTCTCTCTGACGCTGTAATACAGCCCGCAAACTATGTGGTTGACTATAAGTCACTGAAAGCTCATTTTGATTTCGTTGAAACAAGTAAAATAGCTGAAGCTCTAGCATTGATGTATCAGGTTTATGGCCTAGTGGCTCAATTTAAATTGACAGGTATCAGTGCTGGTAGATACCTGTCTCTTAAGTCTGAAGCAATACATCTTATGCTTGAGATATAGCACTATCTACGTGGTATGTTGTATTTGTCACGTATCTTATCAACTTCTCTTGCTAATCGTGCGCTGATTAATGATTCACACTTGTTCTGAGAATTCATAAGCTCAAACGCTATCGTCTTGTTATCTTCAGATAAGTCAGACGCCTTGCTGTCACCATAAAGAGTATCGATTAAGTTAGATTGAGTAATGATCGTGGATAGCTGTGTTTGTTGTTCTATCGTTTTATCTTTTACTAAAGATTTGCTCATGCACTCTGACTGAGTGCTAGAGACACGGCTAACAATATTATTAATATCTTTGTCAGATATATTGTATGAAGCTTGCAGCATTAAGATAGATTCATCTTTTGTGTAGAGCTGGCTTACAGCCGGTTTAAGAGCTTTGCTTATCTGGCCTTGGGGTGAGGCTTGGCGGGCCTTGTTTGAGTTGATAGCGCTGATAATAACGGCTACGAGCAGTATTGTGACAATGGAGCGTAGCCAAGTTGGTAATACTTTTCCTTTCCATAGCACCCATAGACCAATAGGTGGCAAAGCGAGTAGTGGTAGCGCGTAACGTTTCTTATTAAACCAGCGTCTTTCGGTAACTGTATCTTTAGTTGGGTTAGGCTCACCACAGTGCACACAGGTGTTGCTGTTTAAACTGTATTCTTTATTGCAGGTATCGCAGATAAGCAAAGCTGACATGGTAAAGTCCTTCTTATTAGTAGGTGTGGTGTTTATATTTCAGGGTCAAAGTTTCGTGAGGTGCTAACAGTATGTGACGCTCTACCAGATTTAAGCGCTATTGCAGAATGTAGCTCTGTGCGAATATGCATAAATGATAAATCACTGTTTTCTTCATTCTTGCTGCATGAAATATAAATGTCGTACATTTCTAAATCGTCACTGCCAACTTCAGCATCTTTAGTTGTGCTGTAGTCCCATGTCCAGCGCTCTGAGTCTCTTTTGCTGTTGCTGTCTTGAGATGGGTCTTTTTTATATGTGGGTTTACTGTGTTTCTTAGAAAGCTTATTTAGAATTGATGCTCTTTTTTCTGAACATGCTTGATAGCCGCCATTAATGGCGTGCATTTGTTTGTTAAGTAAGTAGTAAGTAGTGCCACGGTGTGAAAGTAAACTTATAGAGTCAGACCAGCTCATTTGACCGTCTGCTTGCATATCGTATCCGTCAAATCCGCCCTTGCACCCCTCAGTCATATTGTTATCGGTTCTTGTATAAAAAGACACGTTTCTAAATGCCCACTCGTTTGAGTAGATTGATGGTGAAAGGCCGAGTCTTTCTTTAAGTTTACCTGCATCATTTGGAAATTCTTCGCCGAGCAGGTGACATGCTTCGTCACGATCATTTCCAGGGTATACATTCTTCACTTTGAACTCTGTAACACCGCCAGTGAGTGATGATTTTGTAAGCTTGTTTTTGACAATGTTCTTTTGTTTGTTCTTATCAGTTGTCTTTTCTTTGTTATCAGCGAGTAATTCAGCACCTGCATCAACAATACTAAGAGCGTCTTCAAAACCAAAACCTGCATAGCTCTGGTTGGTAAGTGTAAAGCTTATTAATAGGGGTAAAAATAGAGATTTAATAGATTTCATAGCTACTCTTCCATGCTCAAAATTATTGTTAGAAATAACCCGAAATGGGATATTTGTAAGATTATTCTAATTTGGGATATTTCACAAGGGTGAGGTATCTCAAGAATGTCTAATAAGCTGTGGGATGATGAATACAGGTCATTTCAAGACGCTATCAAGCAGATAAGAGTTAAGGCTGGCATGACTCAAGTAGAGCTGTCAGCGGCGCTAGACAAGCCTCAGAGCTATGTGAGCAAGTATGAGAGGGGTGAGCGTAAGTTAGATTTTATCGAGACGATGAGTGTCTGTGAGGCTTGTGGCGTAACAGTTACACAATTTCATAATGTATTTAGCAAACTACGTAAATAGCTGATAATGCGAAAGAGGTGCTCTATCTGTTTTTATTTGTTGTAGCTCAGACTTGATCTAATATTCCATGACAGTTGGCTCATATCAAGTCTGACGCAATCTGAACCGCTAGTCGTCTCAAAACGCCCCAAAGCGGAAGTTCGAAAATTTCGATTAGGGCTGATATTAAATGGCGTGAGATGGAAAAAATTGACCCAAAACTGCCGTAATAAAATCAGTGATACTGCTACTCTAAAACAGAACTTAACCGAAATATGGCTTCATATTTTGGAACTGATTAGATAAGTTGGATTTTTTGTAATAAAAATAATAGATTAGACGTATAATGAAATGGTAACTATGGAATGTTATACCGACTAGTCCGTTCAATAAGCGTTAGTGTCTGTGTGGTCAGTCTATATAACTAGAAATCTGAGGGAGGGGGACCATGAAAGTTATTCTAATAATTGTTATTGTATCTACGGCTCTGGCGGGGTGTGCCAGTGCAAATAAGATAATTCTTCCAAGCGGACAGACCGGATTCACCATAAATTGTTCAGGAACAGCAGTATCTATATCTAAGTGCTATGAAAAAGCAGGGGCAGTCTGCCCAAATGGCTACGACATAATATCTTCACATAATCAATCTGGCGTAATGAGCAATATAGATGGCAGCCCACTCGCCACTTCAGACAAGGGCATGGTGATTCAATGCAAATAACTTATGCCCCTGCGTTCTGGTACGCCAACACTAGCAAGTGCAGTAAATTCGACCGCAAAAAACGCGGCGCTTTCTGCAAGCGTTAGGTGAATATGAGCAACCTTGATAAAGAAACAATTATTATATTTTGCGAACATTGTGATTGGGCTCATCAATGCTGGCTTATGAGAAAACATCTATACGATGAGAATCCAAACAAAAAGATTTTAAGTCATCCTTACCACAATTATTTCTTCAATCGCTTAGAAAAAATATTACAAGAATATTGGATGCACGAAGTGGCTAAGCTTCTAGACCCAGCTATACAATATGGCAATGACAACTTATCAGTAGACCACATTCTTCAGGGAGGCACTTGGTCACCAGAGGTCAAGTCAATACTTACCAAGCTTAGAGATAATATGTATGAATTTGGCAATAAAATAAAGCCTGCCCGTAATAAACTGTTATCACATAAAGATAAAGACGTAATCTTATCGGGGGAGTCTCTTGGTGGTTTTCAAGAGGGCGATGATGTTGCCTTCTTTAATGCATTAAGGGCGTATGCAAGTGAAGCACATACATATGCAATAGGTCTTCCATATGAATTTGACGACTTAACCAAGAATGACGTGAATATTTTTATATCAACATTTGCAAAAGGGCTAACCTAGAAAATCGTTCAAAATGGACGCGCCTTTTAACTCGTCGTTATGCATAAGGAAAGAATGATGAGATACATCGAAGCATTGGCTGTCTTTACTCTGCTATCTATATCTATGGCAAGTCAAAGTCAGGAAGTTTATATTAAGAACGGTTATTTAACTGGAAATACGTTTCGAGCGATGGATGAAGCAAGTAAGAATGTTTACGCTGTAGGTCTCATAGATGGTATGTTTTTAGCTCCAATGTTTGGGGCTCCAGAAATAAAACTGAATAATCTTGCTTCGTGTACAGTCGGTATGACTGGGCAGCAGATAGTTGCAATATTCAATAAATATTTAAGCGATAATCCAGAGCGCTGGAACCAAAGCATGCATACCATTGGGTATGCCGCAATGTTTAGAGCGTGTGATAAATAATGCATAACAAAGCGTTTAATCACCGTTACAGCCGCAAGAACACGCGGCCTTAACTGGATAGATTCTCCGCAACTTCGTTGCTACAAAGTTGCCGGTTAACTTGGCGTTAAGCGCGCACGAGGAAAAATCCATGAGCGATGAAGGTAAACCAATAACCTCCGAACACGTATTCAAGAAATTCGTGTGGCGTCAGTCTATCTCGGTTGGAGAAAGTATGGAGCGATTTACCACCTGGACAATAACGGGATGCGCCGCTTTAGTAGCGTTAACAATTAGCAATTTGGAATCTATAAATACGATTGTATCACTGTCATCTCTAAAGCTATCTGTCATGCTTTTTGTAGTATCGTTGCTCTTTGGCGTCGTAAGTAAAATGCTTGGCATGGCTCTACAGTCCGGTATCCGCCTATTAAATGATATGGAAAGCCAGCTACATTCTGAGGCTGGCAAGAGCATAATGGACTCGATGGATATTGAGTCTAAGCAGCTCATAAATGATTTGGCTTCTCCATATTGGTGGCCGCTTTCAACACTTATGCGTAAATCTGGTGAAACAGGAATAAAAGATTATCTATCATCCGACAAACGTTTTGTAAAATTGTTTTGTTTACAGCTTTATACAAATTTGTTTCATATTGTTTTCGCCGCGTTGGCAATTATTGCTGTAATAGTATGTATATAAAGCACAGCTGTGGGGTCAGGTCTCACATTTTACATCTGTAGTTTGAATTTTTTCCTTTGGTGACTGTCCACTTTACGCACTAAACGGCTGTATGATTAGATCTATCCTTTATATTAATTTATGCCAGATCAAGTCTGAACTACTACATTTTATTATTGCTGGCTTGATAATTTTAACTGCAGTGTTGTACTAGGTCTTTAGCTGCTTAGGATTAATAGGTTGTTATATTGGCCACTTAATGTGGCTGAGATCAACGTTAGGGTAGGTTACTTTTTCAGCAGCATCTCTCAGTATAGAAATGCTATATTTTTTGCCATAGGTGTCCATAGTTATGTCATCTGAAGAATGACCTGCTAGTGACTTTATAAGTTGTATATTGACTTGTTGTTGTTTTAAATTATCTATGTAGTTATGCCTGAAACTATGGAAAACCTTTATATTATTTGCTGCGATACCTGCCTTTTTTTTGTAATTTCCAAACCATCTTGAAATAGACTTACCATAGCCGTCTTTATGAAGCGTCAGCTCTTCAAAAACGCGCTTCTTTTTATGTTTTTCACAGTACTTTATGTACTTTAGAAAACCAAACTCAATGAGCTGGCTATGAACGGGGACGACTCTTTGGCCACATTCTGTTTTTATTCTCTGGTCTTCGTGAGTGTCATCAAAACGAAAGTACCATATGTCGTCTATTTGCCTGATGTCATCAAGATAAAGCTGGCAGATTTCATTAACTCTAGCGCCGGAGTATAGGGCAATCAATGGAGCCCAGAATTTAGCTGGTTCTTTTGATATGTTTTTTAAATGTATGGGTAGTTTAAAAATATTATTTAGATCTTCATCTGTGAAGCTCTCTCTTTGGGTGGTGTTTTTCTTTGTTTCAGTCATTTTCAAGCCACTGGCTGGGTTTTCATGGCAATAACCGTGAACTACACACCACTCAAATAAGGCATTTATTTTAGTAATATATTGATTGATGGTAACAACACCTATGGTGTCTTTGTTTTCTTTCGCTAGAATCTCTTTTAAGCTTTTGTTGCGGTACTGGGGCATTTTGTTTCTATTTGCAGGCATGTTTAACAAGGCGTTTTTGACAAGGCGCATGTCTTGTTTTGTGATAAGGTTTATTTTTTTGTTGTTTAGTAGCTCTGAAAATAGTTTAAACGCTCTCTCTTGTTCATCTTGGGCTCTATCCGCCCATTCTTGAGTTTTACGCTTCTCAGCCATAAATAGGGGGTATATCTCATCAATGCACACTTCTGTGATTGGTGGTGGTGCCGCGTTGGTAGTATTAACCATAGCGGGGGGTGTTTGTGGTGTACCGCCAAAGTGAGATATCGCTTGATTGATGAGCTCTTGTCGTTTTTGAACTTCAGTAGCTTTATAGGCTTCTTGATATATAGGGCGCATTTCTTTGTAGAGGTGCGTCACTTCTTTTAGGGTTAAAGAGTCGGTGGCTATATTACGCTCTTTCAGCCATCGGAGCTGGTGCTTTACATCTGCCATTAACTTAATGAATTCAGGTGCTTTGTGGAAGTCAGATTCAAACGTATTGTCATTAATAGCTTGTTCAAATTCTGCAATTTGATTTTCTAAAGTTTTCATAATAGAAATTATCTGATTCCATTCGTTATGTATTTTGCACCAAAGTAGGCGGGCTTGTGTTTCAGCAGTTCTGCGATGCGATGTTCTTAGCGATATTCTGACTTCTTTGCCGCTATGTGGAAAGAGTGATCTGATTGTTTTTGAGGTGATAAGGCGAAAATAATAGATGCCGTGAGGGCTTTTGAAGAGATAACTAGCTGGGGGCATGATGTACGACCGTATGTACGACCTTATATATCAATGCCCCCAGTTTAGAGGTAACCTACTGATTATAAACAATAAGTTACTTTTTTTGGTGGAGCCGGGGGGATTTGAACCCCCGTCCGTCAGTCCGCTGCTTAGTGCTCTACATGCTTAGATTCCGTCAATTAATTTAGCCGCATACAGCCCGACGGGCAGGACGTGTTTGGCGATCCCGATTATTATTTAGCAGATCCACCCCGGGCGAGGCTTCACAGCGATCCAGTTCTAAATGACAGTCAGTAGCGCGATACTGGCACCTTGCTAAAGACCGCTAGAGGCGAACCTCTAGGTCATGCAACAAAAAGCTACTTACGCAGCTAGTTGAGCACCATAGTTGTCGTCGTTGGCAACTAATAAATTGCAGCTTTGGATTAACGTGATTGGCTACCATCACGACATGCACACTTAAGTTTTGTAACCGTCGTCGAATCCTAATCGGCCCCGAAACTGTTGTTGATAGCGGTTAGCGTTAGCCGTTATCACTTAAGGTTCGCTCATTATAGAGCGAGTGTTTGTCTGCGGCTACTCCTCATTTACATAAAGTGATATTAAGGCGATAAAGTGTCGCTGAGAGTTGTGGGGAATGGAATAGCTTGGGAAGAGCAGGGATGGGGCGACCCGTAGGTTATGCGCCCGCACCCCAGTTGATGCTCCCTGAGGGAGATCTGTCGTGGCACCGAAGTGTCATTGTTAATATGGCCCCGAAGTGGCTAAATTGCAATGCGGTGGTTAGAGTGTTTACGTCTAAAAAAGCGCTTTATAAAGTCATTCGATATTTTTTAAAAAAGTATTGCTGATTTTTACTGGCGCGTGTTGTCGCGCACTATGCGTTGTTTTTCGCGGCCCCAGTCTCTATCTTTTTCGGTGGCGCGTTTATCGTGTTTTTGCTTGCCTTTGGCGATGCAAACTTCGGCTTTAACTAAATGGCCTTTCCAGTACAGGGCGGTGCACACACAGGTGAGACCATCTTGTTGCGTAGCGGAAATTATTTTGGCCAGCTCGCGTTTATTGAGTAACAGCTTGCGGGTGCGCATGGGCTCTGCCACATAGTGGGTAGAAACCGTGTTTAGTGGGGTGATATGCGCGCCTATCAGCAGGGCCTCACCGTTTTGCATGTGTACATAGGTGTCGACTATTTGTACTTTGCCTTCTCTTAAGCTTTTTACTTCCCAGCCTAATAGCACGACGCCAGCTTCAAATTTGGTTTCAAGCTGGTAATCGTGTTTGGCCTTTTTGTTAAGGGCGATGGTGTTGCTGGTATGTTTGGGTTTGTTTTTGCTCATGGGCGGCATTATAGGTATTTCATTGGCTAATGAATATAGGGGTGATGAGAATATAGGGGATGGCTATGGTTACCATAAAGTTATGCGGCTTGTTTATCGCCATAGTCTAGGGCTTTACGGTAAGCTGTATTTATTTTTTGGGTATGTAGTAGGGGAAGGTGTAGAGCCAGTGTCTTTATTAAGGGAATCTAGCCAGGGCGTATGGGGCAGCCGTTGGACGTTTGTGGCGGCTACCGCTGGTGCTGCGGTAGGCATGGGTAACTTATGGAAGTTTTCTGCCTTGGCGGGTGCCAACGGCGGTGGAGCTTTTGTATTGGTGTATCTCTGTTTTGTGCTCATGGTGTCGTTGCCAGTGCTGATTGCCGAGGTGGTGATAGGCAGCCGTGGCCGTGCTAACCCTATTACCGCCAGCCATAATTTGGCCCGTGAGGCCGGCGTTTCCACGCTGTGGCAGAGCATGGGCTGGTTGGGTTGTTTAGCGGGCTTGTTGATTCTTTCCTATTACAGCGTCATGGCGGGGCTGGGTATTGCCCATATAGAGAGTGTTTTTAGTGGCCAATATAAGGGGTTAAGCGCGGCTAAAGTGGGCGAGGTGTTTAATCAATTACTGGCTGACCCGCAACAATTGGCGTTGTGGCACAGCGTGTTTATAGGCTTGGTAGTGTTGGTGGTCTCTACAGGGGTGGAGTGGGGCATGGCAAAGATGGCCCGTATTATCTTGCCGGTGTTTGTGATTTTGCTGCTGATTGTGGTGTTTTATAGTAATCGCATGGGCGATATGGCCGCCGCCCAGCAGTTTTTGTTTAGTTTTCAGTGGCAGGCCATTACCCCTGAGATTATGTTAGCGGCCTTGGGCCAGGCTTTTTTTACACTGAGCATAGGCTTAGGGGCGATGATGGCCTTTGGTGCTTATATGCCCGATGGCCGTTCAGTGGCGGGGCTGTTATCGGTGGTAGTGTTGATCGATACCGCGGTAGCCCTGTTGGCCGGTTTGGCCATATTTCCCTTGGTGTTTAGCTTAAATATTGCTCCCAGCACGGGCCCTGGTTTGATGTTTGTGGCGCTGCCTTATGCCTTTGGCCATATAGAGCACGGTGAGTTATTCGGCGGTGCATTTTTTACCGTGGTGGCGCTGGTGGGGCTAAGTTCGGGCGTAGCCTTAATGGAACCGGCGGTTGCCTGGCTGGTTGAGCGGGCTAAGTTTAAGCGCTTGTTTGCCGCCATCAGCGTGGGCTTGTTGGTGTGGCTGCTGGGCTTAGCGGCGTTGCTATCGCTAAATGTGTGGAGTGATGTGCGCTGGCTGGACAGAAGTATTTTTAATTGGCTGGATTATGTTAGCGTCACTATATTGCTGCCCTTAGGGGGCTTGTTAATAGCGATATTTGTGGGCTGGCGCATGCGGCTAGAGGTGGTGCGCGATGAGTTTTATCGCCACAGCGGTTTTGTTTTTGTTCTTTGGTATTGGCTTTTACGTTATATTGCCGCACCTGCTGTATTGGTTATTTTGCTGGTGCCTGTGTATAGGCATTGGTTTTAATGCTGCTTAGCCCCCTTTTTAGTAACGACTATATATGATGACTTCCATTCAGCGCAGTGCTTTATTGCCTTATGCTGTTGATAAGATATACCAGCTTATTAATGATGTTACCGCCTACCCCCAATTTATGGATGGCTGCGTGGGGGCTGAGTTACTATCGCAAAGTGAGGGCCATATGCAGGCGCGCTTGGATTTGTCCAAGCTGGGCTTTAGCTACAGTTTTACCACCCGCAATGAGTTGTATTACCCCACAAAGGTGGTGATGCATTTGGTGGATGGGCCCTTTTCACAGTTTCAAGGCGAATGGCAGTTGCAGGCTTTGGGTGATGAGGCCTGTAAGGTAAGCTTGCAGATGAATTTTGAGTTGCGAGGGGCGGTGCTATCACTGGCTGCTAAAAAAGTGTTTGAGCCCATGGCTAATAATTTGGTGGATGCCATAGTCAAACGCGCGCAACAGCTGTATGGCTAGGTTACCGAGTCATTACGGGTGAGCACTATCGATAACAATACCGATCAATCAAGAGTAATGAATCAAGAGAGCGTCATGCCAGCAACGCCTACTATCACTATAGAAGTGGCTTATGCCCTGCCTGCCAAGCAAAAAATTATTACGCTAGAGCTTGCCGAGGGCAGCACAGTATACGAAGGCGCTTTGGCTGCGGGTATGGAGCGTTTTTTCCCTGACCTGTGTGTCGCCGACGCCAAGCTGGGCGTTTTTGGCAAGGCGGTGGCTAAGCCACAGCAAGCCTTGCTGCGTGAGGGTGACAGGGTGGAGATTTACCGGCCCTTATTAATAGACCCGAAAGAGGTACGCAAAGCCCGTGCTGAGAAGGTTAAAGCTGAAAAGGCCGAGCAAAAGAATACTCGGCGCTAGGGTAATGTTCTGCTGTTTGGCGTTATTAATAGCCTGTTGGCTTAGTCGTCGCGGCTAAGGGTTTCGGCATCAGGGTTCTCTTCGGCTTCATCCTCTTCTAGCAGCTTAAGCGCCGAACCGTTCATGCTGGCTAAATGTTCGCCTGTAAAAACCAGAGTTAGGGTTTTCTTGCGTACCGGCATCTTATGGGGGCGCATAACATAAATATAATCCCAGCGGTCGCCATTAAAGCTATCTTTAATAATGGGACTGCCTAAAATAAACTCGATTTGGCTTTTAGACATGCCAACTTCCAGTTGTTTGATCATGTCGGCTTTTAAAATATTGCCTTGCTCGATAGCGATTTTATGCGGTGTACAAGCTGCTAAGCTAAGTAATAAGCAGCATAGAGGTAAAAGATATTTATTCATGGGTGGTTCCACTGTTGCTTGAGGTTGTGGATAATACCCGAAACTCGCAATTAACGCTAAGGCAGCCACATTATGGCCATCCAAAATCAGGAATTACGTAAAGCAGGGTTAAAAGTCACCCTGCCTAGAGTAAAAATTTTGCAGCTATTAGAGGCTGCAGAACAAGACAGCCATCACCTCAGCGCAGAAGACGTGTACAAAGCCTTATTAGAGACTGGTGAAGACGTAGGCCTAGCCACGGTTTACCGGGTATTAACCCAGTTTGAGTCTGCCGGCCTAGTGGTTAGGCATAACTTTGAAGGCGGCCACTCCGTTTTTGAAATGGCCAAAGAAGATCATCACGACCACATGGTGTGCTTAGATAGCGGACAAGTATTAGAGTTTTGTGACCCCACGATAGAAAGACGCCAGCATGAAATAGCCGATGAAATGGGCTATGAGATTGTTGATCATAGTTTGGTTCTTTATGTAAAACCGAAGCAAAAATAGTCGCTAGCTCACAGTCTCTAGTTTCTAGCCTTTAATCTAGCGACTTCGAACTAGAGACCACATTCTAGAGACTAGCGACTGTAACCTAGAGACTGTCAATGCACTGCCAACATCTGTTTGGCATGCGCCCTCGATTGCTTGCTTATGTCTATGCCCCCTAACATGCGGGCAATTTCTTCCACTTTTTGTTCCGCTGTTAATTGCTGTAGTTGGGTGCTGACGGCTTTTTTATTACTCTGTTTGCTCACGTATAAATGTTGATGTCCTTTGGAGGCAACCTGTGGCTGGTGGGTTACGCACAGTACTTGGCCTTTTTCGCCCAGTTGTTGCAGTAGGTTGCCGACTACTTCGGCGGTGGCGCCGCCTACACCTACATCTACTTCATCAAATACCATGGTGGGTATGGCGCTGGTTTGGGCGGTGACCACTTGTATGGCTAGGCTGATGCGTGAGAGTTCGCCGCCAGAAGCGGTGCGTGATAGGGCTTGCGCGGGCTGGCCGGGGTTGGTGCTAATTAAAAAGTGGATGTCTTCTAGGCCGTGTTGGTGTGGCTGTTGAGACTCTCTGGCGGCTAGCTCTATGGTAAAGCGGCAGTTACTCATGGCTAGGGTTTGTAGCTGAGCTTCTACTTGTTTTTCAAGTTTTTGGGCTGCACTACGGCGTTTTTTGCTGAGTTTGGTGGCCAGTTGCTGATAGTGCTGGCGCAGCTCGGTAGTTTGCTGGTGTAGGCTATCTATCTCTTCATCGCTGCCAGCTATGGCACTGAGTTCGGTTTGTAATTGCTGGTGCAGCTCGCTGAGTTGGCTGGCGTCTACCCGGTGTTTGCGGGCTATCTCGAATACTTGGTTGAGGCGTTGCTCTACATAGAGCAGGCGCTCAGGGTCGACTTCGAAGCTGTCTATATGGGCGGAAATTTCGTGGCTGGCTTCTTCAGCTTGTATCAGGGCGCTACTTAATAGCTGTTCGGCTTCGCTTAAACCTTTGGTTTTGGCGGGTATAGTGGCCAGTGAACGTATGGCTTGGCTGAGTATATTGTTGACGTTAAGTTCGCCTTCTTGGCACAGCGCTAGGGCGTGGTGGCAGGATTCCAGTATAGCTTCAGCATTGGCGCGTTGTTTTTGTTCGGTTTCCAGTTTTTCCAGTTCGCCTGTTTCTAGGGCCAGTTGATCCAGCTCTTCCACTTGGTAGCTTAATAATTGTGCTCTGGCGGTTTGTTCGCTGTGGTTACTCTCTAGCGTGGCTAGACGTTGTGCCAGTTGATTGTAATCGGTAACGGTGGTTTTGATGTCATCGGCTAAGCCCTGGGTATTGGCGTATTCGTCTAGCAGGCGGCGCTGTTGCTCCTTTTTTAACAGCGATTGATGGGCGTGCTGGCTGTGTATGTCTATGAGCATATTGCCTAGGGTTTTTAGGTCGCTGAGGGTGGCGGGGCTGCCATTAATAAAGCCGCGTGAGCGCCCCTCCTTGGTGATGACCCTGCGCAGTAGGCACTCGTGGCCGGCGTTAAGCTCACGGCTGGCCAACCATTGTTGAGCTTCAGGAATGTCACTGATATCGAAGGTGGCATGGATATCGGCACGGTCGGCGCCGTGCTTGACGATGCTGGCATCGGCGCGATCGCCCAAGGCCAAGCCCAAAGCGCCCAGCATAATGGATTTGCCGGCGCCGGTTTCGCCGGTGATTACGGTCATACCGCGGTGTAGCTCTATATCCAAATGAGAGGCAATAGCAAAATTATTGATATTTAAATGGCTGAGCATGCTGTTTATCTCTGTATCAAGTCTTATTAAGGCGCTGGCGTTTAACCACTGTTATTATACACAGTATAATGGTTATTTGTACAGTGTTTTGTCTAGTTTTTATTTTATGACTGGCTGTTGCTGTGTGGTTGTTGCCGTGGCCTTTGAATAACTTATTGATATATAGGAATTAATTTTTTATGTCTAAAACCTTGATATGACGCTGAGCGCCCCCATATCTGAGCACAATAGGTAATGTAATAGGTGAAAAGGTGGCGCTGTTAGTGCCTTTTTGTAGCCATTAATCTCAGCGGTAATTGGAGAGTGTACGCAGTGTCAAAAGATGATCAAACAAACCCCGAGTTAGACTCAGCCCAGCCCGAAACGGTAGTCGATAGCGCTGAGGCCACAGAGTTTGGTGCAGAGCTTAGCGAAGTGGATAGCCTAAAAGCCCAGCTAGAGGCCTCTCAGCAAGAGTTGGCCGACACCAAAGAGCAGGCCCTGCGCACGGTGGCTGATGCCCATAACACCCAGCGTCGCGCCGAGGCCGAAGTGGATAAGGCCCGCAAGTTTGCATTAGAGAAGTTTGCTGGTGAGTTGTTGGTAGTTGCCGATAACCTAGAGCGCGCTCTAGAGGCCGCCGATCAAGGTAATGAATCCTTAAGGCCTTTGATAGAAGGAGTGGAACTCACCCAAAAATCACTCATGGCCGCTTTGGAAAAATTCAAGGTTGAACAGGTTGACCCTAATGGCGAGCCATTTGACCCGCAAGTACATCAGGCTATGTCTATGGTTGAAAACCCCGATGTGGAGCCCAATACGGTTCTCCATGTCATGCAAAAAGGCTACACCTTAAGCGGTCGTTTATTGCGCCCGGCTATGGTTATGGTCTCGAAAGCGCCCGGCGCCTAGCTGGACGAGCGGGTCGGCTAATGTCCTGCTAAGCAACACAAAATAAATGGCTGCGGCCCTTGAAAAGGGCGTAAATGCGCCAATATAGAGAACAACTGAATAGTAAAGGCTTGTAGCTCTCAGGCAGGCCGCCATGAAATTGAACGATGGAGTATGACAATGGGTAAGATAATCGGTATAGACTTAGGTACAACTAACTCGTGTGTATCTGTGCTAGAAAACGGCAAAGCCAAAGTAATTGAAAACGCAGAAGGCGATCGCACTACGCCTTCTATCGTGGCTTACACGGCTGACGGTGAGATTTTGGTAGGCCAAAGCGCTAAGCGTCAAGCTGTTACCAACCCTCACAATACCTTATATGCGGTTAAGCGTTTAATCGGCCGTAAGTTTAAAGATGATGTGGTACAAAAAGACATCTCCATGGTGCCTTATAAAATATCAGCCGCTGATAATGGCGATGCTTGGGTAGAAGTGAATGGCGAGAAAATGGCGCCTCCACAAATTTCTGCAGAAGTCTTGAAAAAGATGAAGAAAACCGCTGAAGAATATTTAGGTGAAGCGGTAACCGAAGCGGTTGTAACTGTTCCGGCTTATTTCAATGATTCACAACGTCAAGCCACTAAAGATGCCGGTAAAATTGCGGGCCTAGATGTTAAGCGTATTATCAACGAGCCTACAGCTGCCGCATTAGCCTACGGCATGGATCAATCTAAAGGCGACCACACCATTGCGGTATATGACTTAGGTGGTGGTACTTTCGATATCTCTATTATCGAAATTGCTGAAGTTGATGGCGAGCATCAGTTCGAAGTACTTTCTACCAATGGTGACACTTTCTTAGGTGGTGAAGATTTCGATATGCGTTTAATCGAATATTTGGCCGCTGAATTTAAGAAAGACAACAGCATTGATTTACACAACGATCCGCTAGCCCTACAGCGCTTAAAAGAAGCTGCTGAAAAAGCTAAAATCGAGTTGTCTTCTAGCCAGCAAACGGAAGTGAACTTGCCGTACATTACTGCTGACGCGACTGGGCCTAAGCATTTAGTGGTTAAGTTAACCCGTGCCAAGCTTGAATCTTTGGTTGAAGACTTAGTTGTTAATTCTTTAAAACCTGTACAGCAAGCGCTTAAAGATGCTGATTTATCAACCTCTGAAATTGATGACATCATTTTAGTGGGCGGCCAAACTCGCATGCCTATGGTACAAGCGAAAGTAGCTGAATTTTTCGGTAAGGCTCCACGCAAAGATGTAAACCCTGATGAAGCAGTAGCCATGGGCGCGGCGATTCAAGGTGCGGTATTAAGCGGTGATGTTAAAGACGTATTGTTGCTAGACGTAACCCCATTAAGCCTAGGTATAGAAACCATGGGCGGCGTGGCAACGACTTTGATTGAGAAGAACACCACGATTCCTACTAAGAAATCGCAAACCTTCTCTACCGCTGAAGATAACCAATCAGCAGTAACCATTCACGTAGTACAGGGTGAGCGCAAGCAAGCGGCACAAAACAAATCACTAGGTCGTTTTGACTTGGCTGATATTCCGCCCTCACCACGTGGCATGCCACAAATCGAAGTAACCTTCGACATAGATGCCAACGGTATTCTGCATGTGGGCGCCAAAGATAAGGCAACCGGTAAAGAACAGTCTATACGCATTACGGCTTCTAGCGGTTTGTCTGACGACGAAATCGAAAACATGGTGCGCGATGCTGAAGCTAACGCCGAAGCGGATAAAAAGTTTGAAGAAGTGGTAACGGCTCGTAACACGTTAGAAGGCTTAATCCACGCGACTAAGAAAACCGTAGAAGAAGCTGGCGACAAAGCTGACGACGCTGAGAAAGCGGCGATAGAAGAAGCGCTAAAAGAGGCTGAAGAGGCTGTAGGCAGCGGTGACAAAGAAGTGATGGACGCGGCTACCCAAAAGCTGACGGAAGCGTCTGGCTCATTAGCGCAAAAGCTATACGCCGAAGAGCAAGCGAAAGCCCAGCCTGCTGGCGGTGACGCTGGTGCTGAACAAGCTGAGTCTGCCGATGACGTAATGGATGCCGAGTTTGAAGAAGTGAAGGACGATAAATAAGCGCAGCTTATTTATCGACAGCGGCAAGCGGTAAGTTGCAAGAGAGTTTTTCTTGTAGCTTACGGCTTGTAGCTTCAGCCATATTATTTTGAAGCGCGGCATTTAAGCTGCGCTTTTATTCATTTAAAAAGCCAGAAGTAGCAGCCGAAACAGGCTGAATGAAAACTATGTCAAAACGCGATTATTACGAAATTTTAGGGGTTAGTAAGGATGTTTCAGAGGCGGATCTGAAAAAAGCCTATCGCCGTGTAGCGATGAAGCATCATCCCGACCGCAACCCCGATGACAAAGCCTCTGAAGAAAAATTCAAAGAAGCCAGTGAGGCTTATGAGATTCTTTCTAATAGCCAAAAACGTACTGCCTACGACCAATACGGCCATGCCGGTGTGGATGGTAATGCAGGTGGTGGTTATGGTGGTGGCGCCGGTGCCGGTAATTTCAGCGATATTTTTGGCGATGTGTTTGGTGATATTTTTGGAGGCGGCGGAGGAGGTAGGCATCGCGGGCCACAGCCCGGATCTGATTTGCGCTATAACCTAGATATAGATTTAGAAGAAGCGGTAAAAGGCACCACCACAAAAATTCGCATACCTACCTTGGTAGCTTGTAAGCCTTGTGATGGTTCCGGTGCCAAAAAAGGCAGCGCGCCCGTTACCTGTACCACTTGTGGTGGTGCCGGCCAGGTGCGTATGCAGCAGGGCTTTTTCTCGGTGCAGCAAACCTGCCCCAATTGCCGCGGCAAGGGCAAGATGATTTCTGATCCCTGTGGCAGTTGCTATGGCCAAGGGCGTGTAGAAGAAACCAAAACCTTATCGGTAAAAGTACCGCCCGGTGTTGATACGGGCGACCGTATACGCTTATCCGGTGAAGGTGAGGCCAGCCCCGATGGCGGCCCCAGTGGTGATTTGTATGTGCAGATGAATGTACGTGCGCACAAAATATTTGAGCGCGATGGCAAACATCTCTATTGCGAAGTACCTATCTCCATCGTTGATGCTGCCCTAGGCGGCGAGCTGGAAGTACCGACCTTAGACGGTCGCGTAAAATTGAAAATACCCTCAGAAACACAAACCGGTAAGCTATTTAGATTACGAGGCAAAGGTGTTGCACCCGTACGCGGTGGCTCCACTGGCGACTTGCTCTGCAAGGTATCAGTAGAAACCCCGATTAACTTAACCAAAAAACAAAAAGAGTTGTTGAAAGAGTTACAACAAACCTTTGATGATGGCAATGGTGACCAGTCGCCCTTAAAAAAATCTTGGTTTGAAGGTGTTAAAAACTTTTTTGATGACATGAAAATATAGAAAGATAGTCGCTAGTTTTGAGTCTCTAGATGCTAGGGGCTAGCGACTGATTTTATTGGGTAATTAACAATGACAGTAAGAATTGCAGTAACCGGTGCCGCTGGGCGCATGGGTAAAACCTTAATTGAAGCGGTAGGCCTAGCTGAGGGTGCAGCGCTAAGTGCCGCTATTGAACGCCCTGAAAGCTCGTTAGTGGGTTCTGATGCTGGTGAATTAGCAGGTGTTGGCAAGCTGGGCGTTATTATTGCCGGTGATATTAATGCGGTGATTAATGACTTTGATGTGTTGATCGATTTCACTGCCCCGGCAGCGACTGTCGCCAATGCTAAAGCCTGTGCTGCTGCTGGCAAAAAAATGATTATTGGTACTACTGGCTGTAGTGAAGACGACTTAGCTCAAATTCATGGAGCGGCTGAAAGAACTGGTATCTGCATGGCTTCAAACTTCAGCACCGGTGTTAATGCGACCTTTAAGTTATTAAATATGGCGGCGCAAATACTGGGCCACGATTATGATGTGGAAATAGTTGAAACACACCATCGCCATAAAGTGGACGCGCCTTCCGGTACCGCCTTGAGTATGGGTGAGGCGGTGGCAGCAGGCTTGGGTCAAAAGCTAAGTGATGTGGCTGTTTACGCCCGTGAAGGCCAGGTGGGCCCGCGCACGAAAGATGAAATTGGTTTTGCGACGGTACGTGGTGGTGATGTTGTAGGTGACCATACCGTGATGTTTTTAGCCGATGGCGAGCGCGTAGAGATTACCCATAAAGCCAGTTCGCGCATGAGCTTTGCTCGCGGTGCGGCCAGAGCTGCGGTGTGGTTGGCCGCGCAACCGGCAGGCATGTACGATATGCAAGACGTGATGGGTTTAAAGTAAAGCTAGGTCTTACTGCGGCAGCACAGACAAAACAAAAAAAGGCGCGTGTTAAATCATTAACACGCGCCTTTTTTTGTTTTTGAAAATGCTTTGCTTAAGCTTGTTGCGCTTTTAAAGCTAATCGCATGGCATGTAAAACTGGCTCGGTATACCCGCTGGGTTGTTCGCAGCCTTTTAGCACTAAATCGCAAGCTGCTTGAAAAGCGATGCCGTCAAAGTTGGGCGCCATATTAGTGTAAGCAGGGTCACCAGCATTTTGCTCGTCAACAATAGCTGCCATGCGCTTTAAGGTTTCCACAACCTGCTCTCGACTACAAATACCATGGTGTAACCAGTTGGCTATATGTTGGCTGGAAATACGTAATGTCGCTCTGTCTTCCATTAAACCCACGTTGTTAATGTCGGGAACTTTTGAACAGCCTACGCCTTGATCTACCCAGCGTACCACATAGCCTAAAATGCCTTGGGCGTTATTATCCAATTCTTTTTGAATCACGTCAGCGCTGAGTTTACGGTCGCCTAATAAGGGGATGGTTAAAATATCATCGACACTGGCGGCGGCGCGCTGCTTAATTTCCTGCTGCTGGTTTTGCACGTTGACTTGGTGGTAGTGCATGGCGTGCAAGGTGGCGGCGGTAGGCGAGGGTACCCAGGCCGTGTTAGCGCCGGACAGGGGGTGGGCAATTTTAGCTTCCATCATCTTGGCCATGTTGTCGGGCTCGGCCCACATGCCTTTACCAATTTGTGATTTACCTTGCAGGCCACAAGCTAAGCCTATATCGACGTTGGAGTTTTCGTAGGCGGTTATCCATTTTTGCGCTTTCATTTCGGCCTTGGGTACCATAGGGCCGGCTTCCATGCTGGTATGTATTTCGTCGCCGGTGCGGTCTAAGAAACCGGTGTTAATAAACACCACGCGGTCTTTGGCTGCGCGTATGCACTCTTTTAAGTTCACCGAGGTGCGGCGCTCTTCATCCATAATGCCCACTTTAATGGTGTGACGCTCTAGCCCTAGGGCGTCTTCTATACGGCCAAATAATTCATTGGTGAAGGCTACTTCCTCGGGGCCGTGCATTTTAGGTTTGACGATATTAATGCTGTTGGCGCGGCTGTTACGCAAGGGGCCGCTGCCTTTTAAGTCGTGCATGGCAATTAGTGAGGTAATCATGCCGTCCATAATACCTTCGGGCACTTCGTTGCCATGGCTATCTAAAATACCGGGGTTAGTCATGAGGTGGCCGACGTTGCGAATAAATAATAAGCTGCGCCCCTTGAGTGAAAACTTTTTACCCTTGGGGCTGGTGTAGTTGCGGTCGGGGTTGAGGCGGCGTATAGATTCTTGCTCGCCTTTTTTGAGAGTGAGGCTTAAATCGCCCTTCATTAATCCCAGCCAGTTGCTATAGGCCAGCGCTTTATCTTCACCATCGACGGCGGCAACGGAATCTTCGCAGTCCATAATGGTGGAGAGTGCGGCTTCTAGGTTAACGTCTATTACGCCGGCAGCATCGACATTACGTGACAGTTGCTGATCGATTTCTATCTCAAAATGTAGGTTGTTGTGTTTGAGCAAAACGATACTGGGTTTGGCGGCATCGTCTTGGTAGCCTTGCAATTGTTGGTTGTCGATTAGGGTAACAGTCTCGCCATTTTGTAATAACACGTTGAGCTTGCCGTTGTTAATACTGTAGCCGGCGGCGTCTTTATGTGAGGCGCCATTTAAGGGCGCGGCGCTGTCTAAAAAGGTTTTTGCTAGGCGACGTACTTCGTCGGCACGCAAGGGGTTGAAACTGGCGGTTTTGGCAATGCTGCCTTCATTGGCGATAACGTCGGTGCCATAGAGAGCATCGTATAAGCTACCCCAGCGAGCGTTAGCGGCATTAAGGGCAAAGCGGGCATTCATAATAGGCACCACTAATTGCGGGCCTGCCTGCTCGGCAATTTCGGGCTCTACGTTTTGGGTGCTAATGCTGAAGTCTTCGCCTTCGGCGACTAGATAGCCGATTTTTTGTAAAAAGCTTTTGTATTCTGCAAAGTTAAAAGCTTGGCCGGGGTGGGCTTTGTGCCAGTCGTTAATTTGTTGCTGTAGCCTGGTGCGTTGGTCTAGTAGTGCTTTGTTTTTAGGGCTGAGGTCGCTGAGTATGGCTTCAAAGCTTTGCCAAAAATGCGCGGTGTTAACACCGGTGCCGGGTATGACTTGCTCATTAATGAGCGAGTGTAGGGTACTGTCGACCTGTAAGCCGCCCTGTTGTATGCGCGTTGCCATGATAAAGCCCTAAACATCTTAGCGAATGGAAAGTGGAAATAGTCTGTTTCCTTATTCTATGTAGGGCACCATGATAAATCTAATTAATAGTTATTATGTTCGCTATAAGGTATGTGAATGTGATGGCTGCTTAGCTGTATTAGTTACCGCGCTCTATTTCTTCAGCCACGCTTTTTATCAGGCGGCGCATCCACTGATGGCCAGGGTTGCTTTGCAGTAGTGGGCTCCAGGCCATTTTTAGCTCTAATGGCTGTATCGGGAAGGGCGCGGGCTTGATTAGCAGCTTGGGGTTGTTGCGCTGCGAGATGGCTGCTTTGCTGGGCACCGTGACGATCAGATCTTTTTGTTCAGCCATTTGCATGGCGGATAAATAATGGCGGGTAAACACGGTAATGTTACGGGTTTTACCCAGTTTACCCAGTTCATTATCTACCCAGCCCAGGCGCTGTACGTCGCTGGGGTTAACCCCCACCCCTGTACCCATACCGGTTTTGCTTACCCACACATGTTGCGACTCTAAGTAACTGTCTAGGTTAAAGTTTTGTGCTACTGGATGATCGCGGCTAAACAGGCAAGAGAAGCTATCGTGCCAGACGGTGGTTTGGTGAAAGGACTGGGGAATGTCGTCAAAGCGGTTGATAACCATATCCACTTTGCCCTGCTCTACATCTTGGTAGGTGACATCACTGGGGGTCATGATGTCTAGGCGCACATTAGGGGCTAGTTCGCGCAGGTGTTTGAGCAGGGGGATGGTGAGGGTGGATTCGGTGTAGTCGCTGGCCATAATGCGAAACACGCGGTCGCTGTTTTTGGCGTCAAATTCGGTAGTGGGTTGTATTGCCTGCTCTACGCTGGCCAGCATATTGCGCACTACAGGCTGCAGCCCTTGTGCGCGCTCGGTGGGCATCATACCCTCGCTGGTGCGTACTAATAGCGGGTCGCCAAATAAATCGCGTAGCCGTTTTAGGCCGTTGCTCATGGCGGGTTGGCTAATGCCTAGCTGGTTGGCTGCCTTGGTGACATTGCGGTGGCGCAGCAGTACATCAAGGTAAACGAGTAGGTTGAGATCTATACGAGATATATTCATAAAGTAAATACCGGACATAAAAACTATAAATTAGCTAAATCATCGCATGCTCGGATAGACTTTGTCCACGATTTAGCTAAGGTCATAATTTGTTGGCCTGTTTACCCATCAGTAAGGAAATACCATGTCAGCCATTACTCAAGACATCCAAGCTATCGCTGCGCTTAAAGAGGCGGCAGGCAGCCCATGGGATGCTATTAACCCAGAATCTGTAGCTCGCATGCGCGCTCAAAACAAATTTAAAACAGGTCTTGATATTGCCAAGTACACAGCTGGCGTTATGCGCGCTGATATGGCGGCGTTCGATAAAGACAAGACTAAGTACACCCAGTCTTTAGGTTGCTGGCATGGTTTTATCGGCCAACAAAAAATGATTTCTATCAAGAAGCATTTTAATGGCCAAACCGACCGTCGTTACTTGTACCTTTCGGGTTGGATGGTTGCTGCGCTACGCTCTGAGTTTGGCCCTCTTCCTGACCAATCTATGCATGAGAAAACGACTGTCGCTAATTTGGTTGAGGAGTTATATACCTTCTTACGTCAAGCGGATGCCCGTGAACTCGGTGGTTTATTCCGTGAATTAGACGCGGCGCGTGAAGCGGGCGATAAAGCTGCGGAAGCGTCTATCCAAGATCAAATTGACAACCACGTGACCCATGTTGTGCCTATTATTGCCGACATCGATGCCGGATTTGGTAACGCTGAAGCGACTTACCTGATGGCTAAGCAAATGATTGAAGCCGGAGCTTGTTGTTTACAAATTGAAAACCAAGTGGCTGATGAGAAACAGTGTGGCCACCAAGACGGTAAAGTAACGGTTCCACACGTAGACTTTCACGCTAAATTGCGCGCGTTGCGTTATGCCTTCCTAGAGTGTGGTGTTGACGACGGTGTTATCGTTGCCCGTACCGACTCTGAAGGTGCCGGTCTAACTAAAGAAATTGCGGTAGTTAAAGAGCCTGGCGATCAAGGTGATCAATACAACGCTTTCTTAGATGTTGAAGAAATCGACGTAGCTGACATGGCTGAAGGCGACGTATGCTTTAACCGTAACGGCAAATTAGTTCGTCCTAAGCGTCTACCTTCTGGTTTATACCAATTCCGTCAGGGAACAGGTGAAGAGCGTTGCGTATTTGACAGCATCGAGGCGATCAAAGCGGGTGCCGATCTATTATGGATAGAAACGGCAACGCCTAGCGTTCAAGATATCACTGATATGATGAACGAAGTGCGTAAAGAAATTCCTGATGCGAAGCTGGTTTACAACAATTCACCTTCTTTCAACTGGACTTTAAACTTCCGTCAGCAGGCTTATGATGCGATGGTTGCAGCGGGTGAGGACGTATCTGCTTATGATCGTGCTAACTTGATGAGTGTTGAGTATGACGAGTCTGAGCTGTGTGCCCGCGCTGACGAGAAGATCCGTACTTTCCAATCTGACACGGCTCGCGAAGCTAATATCTTCCATCACTTAATCACGTTGCCTACTTATCACACCGCAGCATTGTCTACTGACAACTTGGCTAAAGAATACTTCGGTGAAGCGGGTATGCTGGGTTATGTTGCTGGCGTACAGCGTAAAGAAATTCGCCAAGGTATTGCCTGTGTTAAACACCAAAACATGTCAGGTTCTGATATGGGTGATGATCACAAAGAATACTTTGCGGGTGAAAATGCCCTGAAAGCCGGTGGCGAAAAGAACACGTCTAACCAGTTTGGTTAAGGGTTTTGGTGTCTTTCGCGGCTAGTTTATAGTCGCTGGAAAAGAAAGGTGGCCCTTGGGTCGCCTTTTTTGTTTCTGCTAGAATGTGCTGATGGGGTCAGGCTCGAAAGTTCTGATCCCCTTATCTCCTTTATTTGGAATGTGTTGATGCCTATCCCTGAATACCTACAAGATTCCCAAGTCCTATTAAGCAAAGAAGGTTTTGCCGTTACTGATACCTGGTATCACGGTACGTCTTCGGCATTGGCCGATGCTATTTTAAGTGATGGCCTTAATCGCTCGGGTGATAAGGCCAGTAAGCAGGCGGCTAAGCAAACCATGGCGACTATTGGCAATAAATACACCGAATCCATAGAGCCGGTATTTTTAACGCAGAGCAAAGCCCTGGCGTATTACTGGGCTGAGCAAGCGGTTCGCAATCGTTCAGTGCGCTTTGCCGGTGCGGAAGCACCCGTAGTGTTGGCAGTAAATTTGCCGGTAGATTTGGCTGGGTCCGTGAAAACGGATGTAGGTGCAGCCAGCTTGCTGTTAACACCCGAGGGTGAGAAGTATTTAGCTTTTGTTGCTGCGCTTTATGAGGCTGCAGGTTTGTCAGCGCCCGATATAGATTTGATGAATGCAAATCGTATGGAGTATTTAAATAAGCTGGGCATGGCTTATTGCAATAAAGATATAGTCGCGGATTATGTCACTCTGCTTAGTGCTTAATCGCTATCGGCTTTAAATAAGCACCAGCTAGTGAGTGAGCTTATGGTTTGTGTGCTTATTATATTATATCCCACGTGTTGATAAACCGGTAGGTTGAGGCTGGATTCGGTATTGAGGCATACGCCGCCAGAGTCGGGGTGTTGCTGGGAGAGTTGCTGAAGTGCCTGTAATAAGATTTTTGCGTAACCCTTGCCCTCATGTTGTGGTAGGCAGCCCAGTGAATCTATAAAAAAATGTGGCGTGCTGGGGTGGGCGGCATCGGCGCGGCTTTCGTAATAGTCTATGCGTTGTTGTGTATGTGGGCTGAGTTGTTGGCAAAACTGCTGTAGTGCCTTATCGCTGCCTGCCGCTACATCGGCGGCGCTGGAGTGATAAGCTATGGTGGCAGCAACCCATTGCCCTTCAGTATATATGCCTAGCCTAGGCCAGTTATTGGTTAGGCTCATGCTTAACAGTGCGTTGAAATATCCCTGCACATGCTGCTGATAACACTGGCCGGAATCGCTAAATAGATAGCGCATAACCTCATAGTCGCGAAAGGCGCTAGCAAGTACTAGGCTAATCTCGGCGAGGTCATGTTGCTGGTATTGCTTGAGCTTGGCCATAGGGCATCCAAAGCGGTAATAGTTAATGAACTAGGTTAACGATAGTAGTTTTGTTAGTCTCTAACACTTTAGGGTGTGTGGTGTATTGGCCATTAATAAACACATTAATAAGAGTATCGATAAGAGAGCTGTGATGAAAATTTCTACCCCTGATTTATGTGATGAGCACGGCGATGCCGTGCAAGTTGTAGCGCCTGTATTTAACCATTACGGCCCTATCCGCCGCTTTGGCGGTGAAGTAGTAACGGTTAAGTGTTTTGAGGACAACTCAAAAGTTGCCGAGCTAGTTGCCACCGAGGGTAAAGGTAAAGTGTTGGTGGTAGATGGTGGCGCTTCGCCTAGGCGCTCGTTACTGGGCGATATGCTGGTGGCTAAGGCAGTAAAAAATAACTGGGCAGGCATAGTGATATACGGCTATATCCGTGACATAGAAGATATTGCAGAGATGGACATGGGGGTGATGGCGTTAGGCACAATCCCCAGAAAAACCGAAAAGCGCGGCGAAGGCCAAATCAACATCCCCTTGCAGTTTGCCGGCGTAACCGTAAACCCCGGCGATTACCTCTATGCCGACGGCACCGGCATTATTATCGCCAAAGAGTCACTATACTAGTTTTTAACTTACTGCTTGCCACTTGCAGCTTGAGGCTTTTTTATGGGTATGACCCGCTCACTACGCTTAGCCAAAGCCATATTAAATGGCTTTGATTCCTTTTTTGGTGATTTTCAAAATGTCACTTTAGGTGCCCAGGCCCGTTTTGAAAAAGCGGATTGGAATTTAGTACAAGCAGAGATGAGTAATCGGCTGTCCATGTATAAAAAGAAGGTGGCCGAGGTGGCGGCGGTGGCTGAAACCGTGGCGGGGGATTTGTTAGGCGACCCAGAGGTATGGGAGCACGCTAAGCTTGATTATGCGGATATCGTTGAAACCCACAGCAATTACGAAATAGCGCAGACCTTTTTTAATTCGGTCTATTGTTTTATTTTTAAGCATAGAAAAATTCGCGATAAATTCTCCTTTGTTTTCGATGGCGACGATATGGATATTGATATCGCCCCCAGCAAAATTTTTGATCGTTATAAAATTACCGAAGTAAGCCCCTTTGTGCGTAGCGTGTTAGCGAGCACCGATTTCAATGTGCCCTTTGAGGATTTTGAGCGTGATGTGCAGCGTGTGGCGGAGATTTTAGAAGCCTTGCTAGGCGAGCGTTTACTGCAGGGTGAGGTCTTTAGAGCGGAAATATTAGAGTCTCTGTTTTATCGTAATAAGGCGGCCTATCTAGTGGGGCGTATCATAGATGGCGAAGATAGCATCCCCTTTGTGTTGCCTTTTATGAATAATGAGTGCGGCGGTGTTTATGTAGATACCGTGCTCAACGAAGCTGATGATGTCAGTATTCTGTTCAGCTTTACCCGTAGCTATTTTATGGTAGATGCCTCGGTGCCTTCACAGTTTGTGGCTTTTTTGAAAAAACTGATGCCGCAAAAAGAAGTGTTTGAACTGTACAGCGCCCTAGGTTTTGCTAGGCATGCTAAAACCGTGTTTTTCCGGCGAGCGGTATGGGAGACCATGCATTCCGATGATGAGTATGTCACCGCACCGGGTATTAAAGGCATGGTAATGCTGGTGTTTACCCGCCCGGGTTTCGATTACGTCTATAAGGTAATTAAGGATAGATTTACCCCGCCTAAAGATATGACTAGGGCACAGGTGGAGGAAAAGTACGTACTGGTTAAACGCTGGGATAGGGCGGGTCGTATGGCTGATACCCAAGAGTTTAAAAATCTGGTATTTGATAGGCGACGCTTTTCCGATGAGCTGATGGCGGAGCTGATGCGTGAGGTGCCCTCGCTAATAGAAGAGCTGGGCAATGTGCTGATACTCAAGCATGTGTATGTAGAGCGCAAAATGGTGCCCTTAAACCTCTACCTTAAAGATGCGAGTGATCAGCAAGTGGAAGGCGTGATGGATGAATACGGCAATGCCATTAAGCAGCTGGCGGCAGTAAATATATTCCCCGGCGATATGTTGCTAAAGAACTTTGGGGTGACCCGCCATGGCCGGGTGGTATTTTACGACTACGATGAAATCTGCCCTTTAGTGGACTGTAATTTCCGCAAAATACCCCAGCCGCAAACCGAAGAGCAGGAAATGGCTAGTGGCCCTTGGTATAACGTGGCCCCTAATGACGTGTTCCCCGAGGAGTTTCGGCTGTTCTTTTCTGGTAATCAGCGAGCCAGAGAGGTATTTGATCGCTTACACAGCGATATCTATCAAGCAGAGTTTTGGCAGCGCCTGCAGCGGCAGATACGCAATGGCCAAGTGAAGAGCGTATTCCCTTATAGACGCAAGTATAGCTTTAAGCGGCCGCTCAAAGCCGAGCTGGCCGCAGCTAAACTTGCTGAAATTAAGCCCTAGCTCGCTGGACAATAGCTCAACTTTTGCGTAGAATCGCCCGCCAAGTTAGACCAGTGGTCAACGGCGTAAAACCCCCCTTAATTTATCAGTATGGGCCTATCAATGGGTACTAAGATAAGCGCACGGGTAAAGCATTCGTAAAAGCGAGATGAGGTAAACTTCATCTCGCTTTTTTACAGTCTGCGGCATGGGTTTCATACTCAAGGTATGACGGCGCCTAACACCACTGCTATCTCCCGCACTCGTTTTTTGCCCTATATATTGGAGGTTTGCTTGACGGTACCAGCCATACTCGCCCTAGAAGACGGAAGTATTTTTCGGGGTTTAGCCATCGGTGCCGAGGGGCACTCCGTCGGTGAGGTTGTATTTAATACAGCCATGACCGGATATCAGGAAATATTGACTGACCCTTCCTACGCTAAGCAAATTATTACGCTTACCTATCCACATATAGGTAACACGGGCACTACAGACGAAGATGAAGAATCGTCTGAGATCTGGTCAGCAGGCCTAGTGATACGCGATCTACCTTTGTTAGCCAGCAGCTTTCGCAACCAGCAAAGCCTGCAAGACTACCTCAAAGCCAAAAACATTATAGGCATAGCCGACATAGACACCCGTAGGCTAACCCGTATATTGCGCGACAAAGGTGCCCAAAACGGCTGCATTATGGCCGGTGCTGATATAGATGAAGCTAAAGCGCTAGAGCTAGCCAAGGGCTTTGCCGGTTTAAAAGGCATGGACTTAGCGAAAGTGGTTAGCACTAAAGCCGCCTACAACTGGCAGCAGGGCAGCTGGACTTTACCCTCTGATCAACTGACCGGTGACAGCTATAAAGACTACAGCGATGCCGAGTGCAAGTTTCATGTAGTGGCTTACGACTTTGGCGTTAAGCGCAATATTTTACGCATGCTGGCCGATCGTGGTTGCAAGCTAACCGTAGTGCCTGCTGAGACGCCAGCTAGCGAAGTGCTGGCTATGCAGCCCGATGGCATATTCCTCTCTAATGGCCCTGGCGACCCAGAGCCTTGTACCTATGCTATAGCGGCGATTAAAACCTTTTTAGAAACCGATATACCCATCTTCGGTATCTGCTTGGGTCACCAGTTGTTGGCCTTGGCCAGCGGCGCAAAAACCTTAAAAATGAAGTTTGGCCACCACGGCGCCAACCACCCGGTACAAAACTTGGAAGATGGCACGGTGTTAATTACCAGCCAAAACCACGGCTTTGCCGCTGATGAGGCCACGCTGCCAGCCAATATGCGAGTGACCCACAAGTCCTTATTTGACGGCTCTTTGCAGGGTATACACCGCACCGACAAGCCGGCCTTTAGCTTTCAGGGTCACCCTGAGGCTAGCCCCGGCCCCCATGAGGCGGCCAACTTATTCGATCACTTTATTGAGTTGATGGAAGCGCACAAGGCTTAACGGTATGCCACTCTCTATAGGGTGGCATATTTGTATATTGCGCAACGATATTGCAGCACAATATTGAGCGACGATATTAATAACGAATTTGAACACATTTAAACGCTAGGTTAATAAATCGATGCCAAAAAGAACTGACATAGAAAGCATATTAATACTGGGCGCTGGCCCAATCGTTATTGGCCAGGCCTGTGAGTTTGACTACTCGGGTGCGCAAGCGTGTAAGGCGCTACGCGAAGAGGGTTATCGCGTTATTTTGGTGAATTCAAACCCCGCCACCATTATGACCGATCCGGCTATGGCCGATGCCACCTACATAGAGCCGGTAGAATGGCGCACAGTAGAAAAAATCATAGAGAAAGAGCGCCCCGACGTTATCCTGCCTACCATGGGCGGCCAAACCGCACTGAACTGTGCGCTGGATTTGGCTAGAGAAGGGGTGCTGGAAAAATACAATGTTGAGTTGATTGGTGCGACTAAAGAGTCCATCGATATGGCGGAAGATCGCGACCTGTTTGATAAGGCGATGAAGCGCATAGGTTTAGAAACACCGCGCTCGGGCATAGCCCATAATATGACAGAAGCGTTGGCGGTGTTAGAAGAGCTGGGCTTCCCCTCTATTATTCGCCCCTCCTTTACCATGGGCGGCAGCGGCGGCGGTATCGCCTACAACCGTGAAGAATTTGTGGAAATTTGTGAGCGCGGCTTGGACTTGTCGCCCACCAATGAGTTGCTTATCGACCAGTCTTTAATCGGCTGGAAAGAATACGAAATGGAAGTGGTGCGCGATAAAAACGACAACTGCATTATCGTCTGCGCGATAGAAAACTTTGACCCCATGGGTGTGCATACCGGCGACTCTATTACCGTAGCCCCCGCGCAAACCCTTACCGATAAAGAATACCAAATCATGCGTAACGCCTCTATGGCGGTACTGCGTGAGATAGGCGTAGAAACCGGCGGCTCTAACGTACAGTTTGGTCAGTGCCCCGATACCGGTCGCCTGGTCATTATAGAGATGAACCCACGGGTATCGCGTTCATCAGCTTTGGCTTCTAAAGCTACCGGCTTCCCCATTGCCAGGGTAGCGGCCAAGTTGGCGGTAGGTTACACCTTGGATGAGTTGCAAAACGACATCACCGGTGGTGCTACGCCGGCTTCTTTTGAGCCGGCGATAGATTACGTGGTTACCAAGATCCCTCGCTTTACCTTTGAAAAATTCCCCGCCGCCGATGATCGCCTGCACACGCAGATGAAATCAGTGGGTGAAGTGATGGCCATAGGTCGCACTTTCCAAGAGTCTATACAAAAAGCATTACGTGGCTTAGAAGTGGGTTCGTCGGGCTTTGAACATCAAATTGATGTTGACAGGCCTGATGCCAAAAACAAAATTATCCGCGAGTTGCGCACCCCGGGAGCCGAGCGTATCTGGTATGTGGCCGATGCCTTCCGCTATGGCATGAGCGTCGATGAAGTATTTGATTACTGCTCTATAGATCGTTGGTTTCTGGTGCAAATTGAAGACTTGGTGAATTCTGAAAATGCGCTGAAGTCTGTCAATCTAGATGATATGACGGCCGATGAAATGTACCGTCTTAAGCGCAAAGGTTTTTCCGATAAGCGCTTGTCGGTATTGTTAAACGAACAAGAGTCGGCGGTTAGAGCACACCGTAAAGCCTTAAAGATTAATCCTGTCTACAAGCGCGTTGATACCTGTGCGGCTGAGTTCTCTACCAGCACGGCTTATATGTACTCTACCTATGAGGAAGAGTGTGAGGCCGATGTTAGCGACAGAGATAAAATCCTAATATTAGGTGGTGGCCCCAACCGTATAGGCCAAGGTATAGAGTTTGATTACTGCTGTGTACATGCCGCCTTGGCAATGCGTGAAGACGGTTACGAAACCATTATGGTGAACTGTAACCCCGAAACGGTTTCTACCGATTACGACATCTCTGACCGCCTGTACTTTGAGCCGGTGACGTTGGAAGACGTGTTAGAAATCGTAGAAAAAGAAAAGCCCAAAGGCGTCATCGTGCAGTTTGGTGGCCAGACGCCACTGAAATTAGCCCGCGATTTAGAGGCGGCAGGTGTGCCGATTATTGGTACCACGCCTGATGCCATAGACCGTGCCGAAGATCGCGAACGCTTCCAGCAGATGATACAAAAACTGGGCTTAAAGCAGCCGCCTAATATTACGGTGCGTTCTACCGAGGCGGCGGTAGAAGCTGCGGCTAATATAGGTTACCCCTTGGTGGTGCGCCCCTCTTATGTACTGGGTGGCCGCGCCATGGAAATCGTCTATAACGAAGACGAGTTGATGCGCTATATGACCAATGCGGTGCAGGTGTCTAATGAGTCGCCGGTATTGTTGGATCACTTCCTAAACGCTGCCGTAGAAATGGATGTGGATGCGGTGAGTGACGGTAAAGACGTTGTCATCGGCGCCATCATGCAGCATATAGAACAGGCCGGCGTGCACTCAGGTGACTCCGCTTGTTCCTTACCACCTTATTCTTTAAGCAAAGAAAGCCAAGACAAAATGCGTGACATGGTTAAAGCCATGGCCTTAGAGCTAGGTGTTTGCGGCTTAATGAATGTGCAGTTGGCTGAGCAGGACGGTGAAATTTACGTGATAGAGGTTAACCCTCGTGCTTCTCGTACCGTGCCGTTTGTGTCTAAGTGTATAGGTGTGTCGCTGGCTAAGATTGCTGCGCGTTGTATGGCGGGCACTAGCTTAGCTGAACAGGGCTTTACCAAAGAAATTATACCCAGCTATTACTGTGTTAAAGAGGCGGTATTCCCCTTTAATAAGTTCCAGGGTGTAGATCCTATCTTAGGTCCAGAAATGAAATCCACTGGCGAGGTAATGGGTTTGGGGGTGAGCTTCCCCGAAGCTTTCCGCAAAGCTGTGCTGGGTGGTGGCAGTGTGATTCCTACTTCCGGCAAAGCTTTTTTAAGTGTGCGGGAGGCCGACAAAGAAGGCATAGTCGGTGTCGCCAGATCTTTAGTGGATGCGGGCTTTACTTTGGTCGCGACTAGAGGCACTGCCAAAGTCATTAAAGCGGCAGGCATAGAAACAGATGTGGTTAACAAGGTGAATGAGGGTAGGCCTCATGCGGTCGATATGGTGAAGAATGGTAATATAGATCTCATTATTAACACGACTGAGGGTAGACAGGCTATTGCCGATTCTGCTTCAATTCGCCGCTCAGCTTTACAATATAAAGTGTATTACACTACCACCTTGGCGGGTGGTGAAGCTATCTGTGAATCCTTTAAAGTGGATGATGAAATAGTGGTGCGCCGCTTACAAGATGTTCATCAAGGTTTGATATAACAAGTTTTGAACTATAGGTTTGAATTATAAGGTTTGGTTAAAAATATGCGTTTAACACCCATGACAGTGGCCGGTGAAAAGGCCTTGCGAGACGAATTAAGTCGTCTGAAAACGGAAGATAGACCACGTATCATTCAGTCTATTGCTATCGCCCGCGAGCACGGCGACCTGAAGGAAAATGCTGAGTACCATGCTGCCCGTGAGCAGCAGGGCTTTTGCGAGGGACGTATACAGGAAATAGAAGGTAAGTTAGGCGAATCACAGATTATTGATGTGACTAGCATCGCTTACACCGGCAAAGTTATTTTTGGTGTAACAGTGACTATTATCAACATAGAAACTGACGAGACCGTAAAATATCAAATAGTGGGTGAAGATGAAGCCAGTGTGAAGCTGGGTAAAATCTCTATTACATCCCCTATAGCCAGAGGCTTAATTGGTAAGTCTGAAGGTGATGACGTCATCATTCGTACGCCGGGTGGCGATGTGGAATACGAAATTGGTTTAGTCGAGCATATTTAAAACGAAAATCATTATTAAAAAAGAGGCGAAAGCCTCTTTTTTTTGTCTATAACTTTTTTGCCTATAAAAAATGCCTGAATTATTAAAAAAGCTAATTAGCTGTAGGTTTGTTAGCAGCCACTAAACGATAAATAGTTATAAAAGCCTAATTTTATGCCAAAAATGGTAATAGTTGGCGTTAATAATTGTTTTAAAAATCCCAAATATTGCTATGTTTCACTTATGTTTTTTCTCTGCGTTACCCATAGAGGTGACTGATGTTTAGGAATAGCTGAGGCTGTGGTTGTTATGGTATATGCGTTGTCGTGGTCTAAAGATGTACTGAGTGTAACGTTGTCGGGGGTGATTAATGCCGACACGTTGATGGCTATGGCGGATGAGGTTGCCAGAGATTATCGATTCGATGATTTACGTAAGCGTATTTACGACTGCGTGGCGGTGACCTATTTTGATTTAAGCTTGCATGACTTAAAAACTTTTGTGCATATTGATAGCGCCGCTTTTATTAGCAACCCTAATGCGCACATTGCGATAGTGACAGCCGACCAGTCGGTGAGAAAAAGTATAGCGCTTTATTTGCAGCGCTTTGGGCAGACGTCCTGGCAGCTTAAGGTGTTTGACACGCTGGCAGATGCGATGGCCTGGGAGGTTGGCGGTAAGCGAGATGACAGGGCTAAGGTGGCCGAGCCAGCACCCAAGCCTGCCAGCTAAGCGTTGCTGTTTATGAAAGCTGTCTACTTTAGGTGGCGCGTAATAAATTAGATAGTTTAGGGTTGGGCTTGGGGTTGGCGCGATAAATTAATACCATTTTCCCTATGGCCTGCACCAGTAAAGCCCGATGTTTGTCGCAAAGCTCTTGAGCTAATAGTTTGCGTATGGCCGGGTCATTCACGTTAAGCTTAACTTTAATTAACTCGTGGTCGTTAAGCGCGCGCTCCAATTCTTTGTCTACCCCTTCAGTTACGCCTTTGTCGGCAATCATTACTACAGGCTTTAAGTTGTGGCCTAGGGTGCGGTATTGTTTTTTCTGGCTAGATGTTAATGGCATAATGTGCGGCTTTTTGATGCTGTCTGTTGGGCTGGGGTTTATGGGATAATGGACCGCTTTAATAAGGGGACCTAAATCCGGTGCTGTATTGTATAGAAAAGCATGGGTTGGCGATAGAAGTAGATGGCGGTATTGGTTGGCGGCAATGTGGTTGCCAGCCTCTATCTGCAACAAATAGGTATGGGCTCTAATGGCAAAAAAAGGCAGTAGTAGTAAGGGGTGGCTAAGAGAGCATTTTGACGATGAGTACGTTATGCGGGCCAAGCGCGAGGGTTATCGTTCTAGAGCCTGTTACAAGCTATTAGAGATACAAGAGAAAGATAAGCTAATACTGCCGGGCATGACGGTGGTGGACTTAGGCTCTGCGCCAGGCGGTTGGTCACAGGTGGCTGCTGAACTGGTGGGGCATAAGGGTAGGGTTATAGCCTCAGATATTTTACCTATGGATGGCTTGGCGGGGGTGGACTTTATTCAGGGGGATTTTACCGAAGAATCGGTGTTTGATGAGATCATGGCGCTGATAGCTGATTCGCCGGTAGACCTTGTAATTTCCGATATGGCCCCCAATATGAGTGGTATGAGCGATATTGATCAGCCACGCTCGATGTATTTGGTGGAGTTGGCGATAGATATGGCCAGACAGGTGTTAAAGCCTAAGGGCGTGTTTTTGGCCAAGGTGTTTCAGGGTGAGGGCTTTGAGCCCTTAATGGCCGAGTTAAAGGCCAGCTTTCAAACCGTCATTACCCGCAAGCCCGCCGCGTCCCGCGCACGCTCTCGGGAGGTGTATTTATTAGGGCGAGGATTTAAATCGTAGTTTCCGTGTCTTAGTCTCCTGTGGCCAGAGTTGGTGCGAACAGCCGGCGTTGCCAATGGAGCCTTGGGCTAATGTGTAGTAAAGTGGCAGCATTGTTGTAATGAGCACAGGCTTGTAGGCCTAGGCGCTCTATAGAGGATAGACTTTTGAACGATATGGTAAAAAATTTATTGCTGTGGTTGGTGATTGCTACGGTTTTGTTGTCGATTTTTAATAACTTTAACGTGCGTCCCACGGCAGAGGTTTTGGATTACTCACAGTTTATCCAAGAGGTGCAAAACGATAGGGTGCGTCGCGTGGTGATAGAAGGCCAAACCATACGCGGCCAGCGCACTGATAGCAGCCGTTTTGAAAGCGTCAGGCCCTTGATAGAAGATCCGGGCTTAATGACGGATCTCTACGAGCATAGGGTTGAGGTTGAGGGCCGTAAGCCTGAGCAACAAAGCATCTGGATGCAGTTACTGGTCGCCAGTTTCCCGATACTGGTGATTATTGCCGTATTTATGTTCTTTATGCGCCAAATGCAGGGCGGTGGTGGCGGCAAAGGCGGCCCCATGTCCTTTGGTAAGAGCAAGGCGCGCCTCTTAGGTGAAGACCAAATCAAAACCACCTTTGCCGATGTGGCGGGTGTTGATGAAGCCAAAGAAGATGTTAAAGAGCTGGTGGATTTCTTAAGCGATCCCGGCAAATTCCAAAAATTGGGTGGCCGCATTCCCCGTGGTGTGTTGATGGTAGGTCAGCCCGGTACCGGTAAGACCCTATTGGCTAAAGCCATAGCCGGCGAGGCGAAAGTGCCTTTCTTTACTATCTCAGGCTCTGATTTCGTAGAAATGTTTGTTGGTGTGGGTGCCTCTCGTGTGCGCGACATGTTTGAGCAGGCGAAAAAACAAGCGCCCTGTATTATTTTCATCGATGAAATCGATGCTGTGGGTAGGCATCGTGGTTCTGGTATGGGCGGCGGCCACGACGAGCGTGAGCAAACCCTAAACCAGTTATTGGTAGAAATGGACGGATTTGATGTCAACGATGGTGTAATTGTTATCGCCGCGACTAACCGTCCCGATGTATTAGATCCCGCGCTATTGCGCCCCGGTCGCTTTGACCGCCAGGTAGTGGTGGGCTTGCCCGATATACGTGGCCGCGAACAAATCTTAAAAGTACATATGCGCAAAGTGCCTTTATCCGACAAGATCGATGCGTCGGTTATTGCGCGCGGTACCCCAGGTTTCTCGGGTGCTGATCTGGCCAACTTGGTGAATGAGGCGGCGTTGTTTGCGGCGCGCACCGGTGAGCGCGTGGTGGGTATGGAGCAGTTTGAGATGGCCAAAGATAAAATCATGATGGGCGCCGAGCGCAAATCTATGGTGATGTCTGATAAAGAGAAGCTCAATACCGCTTATCACGAAGCCGGCCACGCTATAGTAGGTCGTTTAGTCGCTGAGCATGATCCTGTCTATAAAGTGTCTATTATTCCCCGTGGCCGCGCCTTGGGCGTGACCATGTTCCTGCCTAAAGAGGATCGTTATAGCCTGAGTCGCCGTCATATCATAGGCCAGATTTGTTCCTTATTTGGCGGTCGTATTGCCGAGGAAATGACACTGGGTAAAGATGGTGTTACTACCGGCGCTTCTAATGATATAGAGCGCGCCACCAGCATAGCCCGCAACATGGTGACCAAGTGGGGTTTGTCTGACAAGCTGGGTCCGCTGATGTATGAAGACGCACAAGACGAGGTGTACTTAGGTAAGCCGGGTGGTTCTTCGTCCCATGTGTCAGGTAATACCCGCAATGAAATAGATACCGAGGTGCGTCGCATCATTGATGATTGCTATGCTCAGGCCGAACAGATTCTAGCTGGAAACCGCGATAAGCTGGATTTAATGGCTGAAGCTTTGATGCAGTATGAAACCATAGACGCGGGTCAGATTGATATCATTATGGAAGGGCGCAAGCCTGGTCCGCCAGCGGACTGGAATGATGATGACACTAAAGGTGATGCCGGCAAGGCGGAGGAGCCTGAGAGTGAAGATCAAGCGCAGGCTGACAAGCCTGTTGGCGGCCCTGCCAGCGATCATTAATTGTTTCCTATCGTATGCCTACAGCAGTGACTACAGCTAATAACCGCCGCAATTTCTCCATGGATTGCGGCGGTCGTGTTTTAGATTTATCGCAACCGCAGGTCATGGCGGTGTTGAATGTTACTCCTGATTCTTTCTCCGATGGCGGCAGCCTCACCACCGCTGGCCTAGTCAATCAGCAAAAGGTTTTGCAACGAGTAGAGCGCATGCTGGCTGAGGGTGCGGCCATTATTGATGTGGGTGGCGAGTCCACTAGGCCGGGTGCGAAGGCGGTACCCCTAGCGGAAGAGATGGATAGAGTGCTGCCGGTGGTTGATGCCATCAATGCACGTTTTGATACAGTGATTTCGGTAGATACTAGCAGCCCAGAGTTGATGCTGGCCGCGGCTCGTTGCGGTGCCGGTTTGCTCAATGATGTGCGTGCCCTAGAGCGCCCCGGCGCGCTAGCGGCGGCGGCGCAAACAGGTTTGCCCGTATGCCTGATGCATATGCAGGGTAGCCCGGCTATGATGCAGCATAATCCCAACTACCAAAACGTCGTCAGTGAAGTAGCCAAGTATTTAACCGCTAGGGCCGAGTCTTGTGTGGCGGCGGGTATAGCGGCCGAACGTATTATTATTGACCCCGGTTTTGGTTTTGGTAAAACGGTTGAGCATAATCTGCAATTACTGAAGGGCTTATCACAACTGCAGGCGATGGGGTTTCCTATCTTGGTGGGCCTATCCCGTAAGTCACTAATAGGCCAAGTATTAGGTCGCGAGGTGGCTGACCGTTTGGCCGGCAGCTTGGCCTTGGCACTGATGTCGCTGATGCATGGCGCGGCCATCGTGCGGGTGCACGATGTGGCAGAAACCGTAGACGCATTAAAACTTTTTAATGCTATGCAAAATGCATAGTGGCAGAAAACAACAATAAATAAGGCAGGCTTGATGACAAGAAAATACTTTGGTACCGATGGTATACGTGGTCTGGTAGGGGCTGGGGTGATTACTCCAGAGTTTGTGCTAAAGCTGGGCTGGGCGGTAGGTAAGGTATTTGCACGCAAAGGGCGCTGCAAAATTATCATAGGCAAAGACACCCGTATCTCTGGTTATATGTTTGAGTCGGCTTTAGAGGCAGGCTTGGTGGCGGCCGGTGCCGACGTTTGTATGCTGGGGCCTATGCCCACACCGGCGGTGGCCTATTTAACCCGCACCTTTCAGGCGCAGGCAGGCATAGTGATTAGCGCCTCCCATAACCCTTACCACGATAATGGCATTAAGTTTTTCTCGGCCGAAGGTACTAAATTGCCTGATGAGGTTGAGCTGGAAATAGAGCGCCAGCTAGATGAGCCTATGACCACAGTAGACTCTGCCAAGCTAGGTAAGGTGACTCGCATCAATGATGCTGCGGGGCGCTATATAGAATTTTGTAAAAGCACCGTGCCCAGTGGTTTTAATCTTAAAGGCTTAAAAATAGTGGTGGACTGTGCTCACGGGGCTACCTACCAAGTGGCGCCAGCGGTTTTTGATGAGCTGGGTGCAGAGGTGATTACTATGGCCGATAAGCCCAACGGCCTCAATATTAACGAGCAAGTGGGCTCTACTCAGCCGCAGGCGTTGCAGCAGCGGGTGGTGATGGAGAAGGCTGATTTGGGTGTGGCTTTTGATGGCGATGGCGACAGATTAGTGTTTGTTGATCGCAATGGCCGTTTAATTGATGGCGATGAATTGTTGTATGTGATTGCGCAAGATGAAATACGCACCACCGGCTCCTGTGCCGGGGTGGTAGGTACGTTAATGTCTAATCTAGGTTTTGAGTTAGCGTTACAGAAATTACAAGTGCCTTTTGCGCGCGCCAAGGTAGGTGACCGCTATGTTAACGAGCGCATGAAGGTGGAAGGTTGGACTTTAGGTGGCGAAAACTCCGGCCATATTATTTGTGCCGACGTTACTACTACCGGTGATGGCTTGGTGGCTGCGTTAAAGGTGTTGCTTGCGGTGGTGGGTAGTCAAATACCTTTGCATGATTTGGTGGCGGGGATGAGCAAGTTTCCGCAGGTCATGATTAATGTGGCGATGAGCGATAGTGGCAAACTGGCAGCTAATAGCGCTATTGATCAGGCAGTGGCGGCAGCTGAGTCTGTTTTGGCGGGTCGCGGTAGGGTGTTGTTGCGGCCATCGGGTACCGAGCCGGTAGTGCGGGTTATGGTTGAAGGTGAGGACGGCGAATTAGTTAGCCGTTTAGCCAAAGAGATTGCCGCCGTGGTTAAAGCAGAGCTTGCCTAACGGTGTTTGCTTAATCAATACTGTGCTGGCTTAACGAGTTGCCAGTAAAGATAGCATTAAGCCTTGCTCCTTTCTTGTATGTTGAAAGTTCTTTGGGTAAGATTGCCGCCTTTTTTAGCTAAGAGAAAACTATGCGTCGCAAGCTGGTCGTAGGTAATTGGAAAATGCATGGCTCCCAGGAGTTAGTGCATAGCTTGCTGACAGGTTTGCAGGCTCAGGCTACGCAGGGCGACTTTGCCGATACGGCAGTTTGTCCGCCAGCGGTTTTTCTCGCGCAAGCAGCAACGCTTTTAACGGATGGTCGCATCGCCTTGGGCGCACAAAATGTGAGCCAGCATGAGCAGGGTGCTTATACTGGCGAAGTGTCAGCGCCTATGTTGGCCGAGTTGGGTTGTCGCTATGTGATTATAGGTCACTCAGAGCGGCGCGCGCTTTTTGCTGAGACTGATGCGTTGATTGCAGAAAAATTTATTGCCGCGCAGGCAGCGGGCTTAACGCCAATATTGTGTTTGGGTGAGAGCTTGCAACAGCGCGAGTCCGGTCAAGCGTTAGCCTTTGTTGCTGAGCAGTTAACGGCGATTATAGACAAGGTTGGTATAGCTGCTTTTGATAAGGCGGTGTTAGCCTACGAACCTATTTGGGCGATAGGCACAGGTGTAACGGCCAGCCCCGAGCAGGCGCAAGCCGTGCATCAGCATTTGCGGGCAGTGCTTGCGCAGTATAGCGAGCCGGCGGCAGTAGCATTACAAATTTTATACGGCGGTAGCGCCAATGCGGCCAATGCGGCACTATTGTTTGCTCAACCAGATATAGACGGAGCCTTAGTCGGTGGAGCTTCGTTAAAGGTCGACGACTTTTCTGTGATTTGTCGTGCGGCCCAGTCATCGAATTAAAATAGAGTTATTACTATGGAACAATTAATACTTATTTGTCACGTACTTGCAGCATTAGGCATTATTGGCTTGATTCTGATTCAGCAGGGCAAGGGCGCCAGCATGGGGGCCTCTTTTGGCTCGGGTGCATCGCAAACGATTATGGGTAGCCAGGGCGGCGGTAATTTGCTGACCAAGGGTACGTCTGTATTAGCCACGTTATTTTTTGTGACTAGCTTTGGTTTGGCTGTGGTGGCCAAAGAGAATGCGGCAAGTGTGGGCGCTATTGATATGCCTGTGCCAGCGGTAGTGGAGTCTAGCGAGGTTGAGATGCCTGAGATGGAGCAGTCTGATATGCCTGCCACGGTTGCGCCAGCAACTTCGGTTGATGTACCTGCCACGTCAGAGGATATGCCTGGCAGTAATTAAGTTTTAGCCGAAGTGGTGAAATTGGTAGACACGCCACCTTGAGGGGGTGGTGAGCGCAAGCTCGTGCGGGTTCAAGTCCCGCCTTCGGCACCAATATTAAAAGCGTCTAGTTTTAGGCGCTTTTTTTATGTCTGTCCAAAGTGGGGGTGTTAGCATGGTTGGCTACGCTGTGGCTGGGCTGAGTCTCTGTTTTTTGTTTTTTGCGGTGACTGGATACTGAAAATAGTTGCCCCTGCAGGGTAAATACGGGAACTTGTCCTTGACCCAAAACCGCCAAATCCCTATAATTCGCGCACTTATTAAGCCCTAGGGGTTTGATGAGCGCATGCCAAAGGGGCATGGTGGTCGATGCAGTAGCAAATTATTGCTATTAAGTGTTGGACCAAAGTAGATGCGGGGTGGAGCAGTCTGGTAGCTCGTCGGGCTCATAACCCGAAGGTCGTTGGTTCAAATCCGGCCCCCGCTACCAATTCATGCGTTGTACAGTAAACGCGTGACACTGAATAAGCCCCTTTGCTGGGGTTTTTTGCTATTTGCGGTTTAGCTTTTGCGAGATGCAGGGCTGAGCCAGATTGAAGTGGGCCTAGGAGCCCATTTTTTATTGCTGCTGCTTTTTAAAAGGCAGTGGCAGTTTACTCGATTTATTGAGGTTTATGCATGGCTGGCAAAGATGCGCTATTGCTAGAGTTAATCAAGCCCGTTGTTGAGGCTTTAGAGTTACAGTTATGGGGCGTAGAATATGTCGCACACTCCAAACAAACTGTAGTAAGAATTTATATAGATAACCCCAAGGGTATCGATGTCGACGACTGTGCTGCAGTCAGTCGTCAGGTTAGCAGTGTTTTTGATGTGGAAGACCCTATAGCCGGTGAATATACCCTAGAGGTTTCTTCGCCAGGTATGGCTAGGCCTTTATTTAGCCTAGAGCAATACCTAGCTCACAAAGGTGATGTGGTAAAGCTAAAGCTACGCGTAGCCTACGAGGGTCGTAGAAATTTTACCGGCCAGTTAGTGGGTGTAGAAGATAAAGACGTGGTGATTGTTGTTGATGATCACGAATATTTATTACCCTTTGAGATGATCGATAAGGCAAATATAGTCCCGCAATTTTAATTGCGTACCGTATGTTTTACCCGCTTAGACCGTAAGCGCGTGAATGGATTTTAACGAGGCGAGCAATGAGTAAAGAGATACTTTTAGTAGCTGAAGCAGTTTCTAACGAGAAAGGCGTAGATCGAGAAATTATTTTCGAGGCAATAGAGCAGGCGTTAGCCATGGCTACTAAAAAGCGCTATGACGAAGACGCTGACATACAGGTAGCCATAGATAGAACTACCGGCAACTATGTTACCACCCGTCGCTGGTTGGTGATGAGCGATGACGAAATGGCTTTGCTGGGCACTCAGTTTACCCTTGAAGAAGCGCATGAAGAAGACAGTGCCTTACAAGTAGGCGACGTCCATGAGGAAGTGGTAGAGAATATAGGCTTTGGCCGTATTGCTGCGCAAACGGCTAAGCAAGTCATTGTACAAAAAGTACGTGAAGCAGAGCGTGCGCAAGTGGTTGAAGAATACCAGGGCCGCATAGGCGAGCTGGTGAGCGGTACCGTTAAGAAAGTGACCCGCGATAATATTATTGTTGATTTAGGTAATAATGCCGAAGGCTTATTACCTAGAGAAGAACTGGTAGGCCGTGAAGTTTTCCGCATGGGTGAAAGGGCGCGCGCCATTTTACAAGATGTGCGTCCAGAAGCACGTGGTCCACAGTTATTCCTAAGTCGTGCCTGTCCAGAAATGATCATAGAGCTATTCAAAATTGAAGTGCCTGAGATTTCTGAACAAGTTATTGAGATACGTTCGGCGGCACGCGATGCCGGCTCACGAGCAAAGATCACCGTTAAAACTAACGATGGTCGCATCGACCCAGTGGGTGCTTGTGTAGGCATGCGCGGTTCGCGGGTACAAGCTGTATCTGGTGAGCTAGGTAATGAGCGTGTCGATATTATTTTGTGGGACGACAATCCTGCGCAACTAGTTATTAATGCCATGTCACCTGCCGAAGTAGAGTCCATAGTTGTGGACGAGGACTCAGGCACTATGGATGTGGCAGTTAATGAAGAGAACTTGGCTATGGCCATAGGTCGCGGCGGCCAAAATGTGCGCCTGGCCAGTGAGCTAACCGGTTGGACGATTAATGTAATGAGCGTTGAAGATGCTGCTGAAAAGCATCAAAAGGAATCAGGCGCCATTATGGAGCAGTTTATGGCTGCTTTAGATATAGAAGAAGATGTGGCTGAAGTGTTGGTGGAAGAAGGTTTCACTACCTTGGAAGAAGTTGCTTATGTTCCGTTAGAGGAAATGACTGCCATTGAAGGCTTTGATGAAGATATAGCCGAAGAGCTGCGTGCTAGAGCAAAAGATGCGCTACTGACACAGGCTATCGCCAGCGAAGAGCAGTTGGGTAAAGTCGACCCAGCTGAAGATTTGCTGACTATGGACGGCATGGATAAGCATTTAGCTTTCGTGTTGGCCAGTAAAGGTATAGTCACCATGGAAGACCTTGCTGAGCAAGGTGTAGAAGATATACTCGATATTGAAGGTATGGATGCGCAGCGTGCAGGCGAATTAATTATGACTGCTCGCGCCCCATGGTTTGCTGAAACTGACGATCAATAAGCGTACATCAGTAATAACAAGTAGCAATACACAGGAGAATACTGAATGGCTGAAGTAACTGTAAGCCAACTAGCTGAAGTAGTTGGCGCGCCAGTTGACCGTTTATTGGGTCAAATGAAGCAGGCGGGCCTTACGCATACACAGGCTGAACAAATTGTATCGGATGATGATAAGCAAACATTGCTGGCTTTTTTAAAGAGCAGCCATGGTGAAGCGGCGGATGCGCCTAAGAAAATCACCTTAAAACGTAAAACCATCAGCACCTTGAAAACCAGTTCTAGCCAAGGTAAAAAAACGGTTAGCGTAGAAGTGCGTAAAAAGCGCACTTATATTAAGCGTGATCCGCAAGAGTTGGCAGCTGAGGAGCTGGCGAACAATGAGCTAAGCGAAAAAACAGAACAAGAGCTAGCGGCTGAAAAAGCGGCGCTAGAACTTGCGGAAAAAGCGGCGGCAGAGGCCAAGGCTTTGGCCGAAAAAGAGGCTCAGGCTGCGCAAGAAGCAACGTTAGACAAATCGCAAATGGATCCTGAAGTGTTGCGTCAGATGGCTGCAACCAAGCGTCAGGAACAAGATGTCAAAGATCGCGAGTTACAAGAGGCGGCACTAGCCGCTAAACGTGCAGAAGAGGTACGTCTAGCAGCGGTAGATAGCAACAAAAAAACCGACGACAAAAAAGCTAAGCCTGCTCGCATGCATGCTGAGCCCGATGCCGAAGCTAGCGCTGAAGCCCGAGCTGGCAAGAAGAAAGGCCCTAAAGTTAAAGAGCTGGCGATCAAAAAACGCGGTAAAAACCGTGGCCATAACATCCGTAATATCGATATGGATGAAGGTAATATGCGCGGTCGCCGCAAGCAAAAAATCTTAAAATTGCCAGAAGGTGCGAAGCAGCATGGTTTCTCGGCCCCTACCGAGAAGAAAACTATCGAAGTTGCAATTCCTGAAGCGCTATTAGTCTCTGAGCTTGCTCAGAAAATGAATGTCAAAGCCTCTGCGGTTATTAAAATTCTGATGGGTATGGGTGTGATGGCTACCATCAATCAAAGCCTAGACCAAGAGTCTGCGCAGTTAGTGGTTGAAGAGCTGGGTCATGTTGCCAAGTTAGTTAGCGGTGATGAAGTTGAGGAAGCCCTAGAAACAGAACTAGGTCAGCAAGAAGGTACTATGATGCCTCGTGCGCCAGTGGTTACTGTTATGGGTCACGTAGATCACGGTAAAACCTCATTGCTAGACTATATACGCAAAACCGTTGTAGCCGGTGGTGAGGCGGGTGGTATTACCCAGCATATTGGTGCCTATCATGTAGAAACCGATCACGGCATGATTTCATTTTTGGATACCCCTGGGCATGCGGCGTTTACCGCCATGCGCGCACGTGGTGCCAAGAGTACTGATATAGTGATTTTGGTGGTTGCTGCCGATGACGGTGTTATGCCGCAAACCGAAGAGGCGATTAAACACGCCCGAGCTGCAGGCGTACCTATTATTGTAGCCGTGAACAAAATGGATAAAGAGGGTGCCGATTTAGATCGTGTTAAAAATGAATTGGCGGCTAAAGACGTTATCCCGGAAGACTGGGGCGGCGATGTGCAGTTTGTTCCCGTATCAGCGCACAGCGGTGAAGGCATAGATGCTCTATTAGAAGCGATCTTATTACAGGCCGAACTGTTGGAGCTGCAGGCAGCTACCGATATTCCCGGTAGTGGTATCGTCATAGAATCGCGCTTAGATAAAGGGCGTGGTTCGGTGGCTTCTGTGTTGGTGCAGGCTGGTACTTTACGCCAAGGCGATATCGTCTTAGCAGGCCATCACTATGGCCGTGTACGTGCCATGAATGATGAAAATGGTAACCCCATTAAAGAAGCTGGACCTTCTATTCCTGTAGAGATTTTGGGCTTAGACGGCACGCCCGATGCGGGTGATAGCTTTATGGTGCTGGAGAGTGAGAAGAAGGCGCGTGAAGTTACCTTGTTCCGTCAAACCAAAGACCGTGAAGACAAGCTTAAGCGTCAGCAAGCAGCTAAGTTGGAAAACATGTTTGCCAACATGGGTGCTGACGAAGTACGTACCTTAAACGTCGTGTTGAAAGCAGATGTGCGTGGCTCGCTAGAGGCTATACAGTCATCATTGATGGAAATAGGTAATGATGAAGTTAAGGTGAATATTATCAGTGGCGGTGTTGGTGGTATTACTGAAACCGATGCTAGCTTGGCAGCAACCTCGGGTGCGGTGGTGTTTGGTTTTAACGTACGTGCCGATAATAAAGCCCGTCTATTGGTAGAAAACGAAGGTCTAGACCTTCGTTACTACAGCATTATTTACGACTTGTTAGATGATGTTAAACAGGCATTGTCTGGCATGCTTAGCCCAGAAATGCGCGAAGAGATTAACGGCACCGCGGAAGTTCGCGATGTATTTACCTCGCCTAAGTTCGGTCAAATTGCCGGCTGTATGGTTATTGAAGGTACGCTGGTGCGTAGTAATCCTATACGCGTTTTGCGCGAGGATGTGGTTATTTACGAAGGTGAGTTAGAGTCGCTGCGCCGCTTTAAAGATGACGTCAATGAAGTACGTAACGGCGTGGAGTGTGGCATAGGTGTTAAAAACTATACCGATGTTAAGCCTGGCGATAAGATAGAGGTTTACGAAGTTAAAGAGTACGCTCGTACCCTATAATTTCTACCTTGCTGTCCCCGTGTTAACGGGGCCTTTATCGATGATTGTCATGCCTGTTTCGGGCATGGCAATTTTTTATTTTTAGGGGTTATTTTTTTGCCCCGTAAATGTTTTAGGTGGTGGCTGATATGGCCAAAGAATATAGCCGTACCCAACGGGTGGGTGATTTTATTAAACGCGAGCTTTCCGGGCTCATACAATTTCAAGTTCGCGATCCGCGGGTGGGTATGGTCAGTGTGACTGATGTTGAGGTAAGCCGCGACATGAGCCACGCGAAAGTGTATGTGACCGTGCTGGGCAAGGAAACCGAGCAAGAGGCGGAGGAGTCTATAGAGGCTCTTAATAAGGCAGCAGGTTTTTTGCGCACGCAAATCGCTAAGGCTAGCAATGCCCGCACTACGCCGAAAATGCGCTTTTATTTTGATGCCAGCGTGGTAAATGGCCAGTATCTTTCTAATCTTATCGAAAAAGCGGTGTCTGAAGACCGACAGCACGATGATTATGATAAAGCCGATGATGATAGCGAGGCCTGATTTTGGCTAAGCGACGTCGAGGTAGGCCGGTACACGGCATTTTAGTGTTAGATAAACCCATAGATAAAAGTTCTAATTGGGCGCTACAGGTGGCCAAAGCGATTTATAACGCGCAAAAGGCCGGCCATACCGGTAGCTTAGATCCGCTAGCCACTGGCGTATTACCGCTGTGTTTTGGCGAGGCCACCAAGTTTTCACAATACCTACTCAACGCCAACAAGGCTTATCGCAGCACCTTTACCTTGGGTGTCACCACTGCCTCGGGGGATGCCGAAGGTAAGGTGTTAACGGCCGAGCCGGCGGGGCATATTAGCGAGCAGCAAGTACTAGCTATGCTGGACCAGTTCCGGGGTAGCATAGAGCAAGTGCCCTCCATGTATTCGGCTCTTAAGCATGAAGGCCAGCCGTTGTATAAATTGGCCCGTAAAGGGTTGGAGGTGGAGCGCAAAAGCCGCCGGGTAGAGATTTTCACTCTGGAGCTAGAGGCGTATAGAGCGGGCGAGTACCCTGAGATTGATGTCTATATAGAATGCAGCAAAGGTACCTATGTGCGTTCTATAGCGGAAGATTTGGGGGCGGCATTAGGTTGCGGCGCTCATGTCTCCATGCTCAACCGCACTGGTGCCGGCCCTTTTGTGGCGTCGCAGAGTGTTAGTTTGGCGGAGTTACAGGTATTGCGTGACAGAGAGGCTTTTGACGAGCTGGATGCCTTGTTACAGCCGGTAGACCAAGCCTTGGGTCATTTACCTGCGGTGACCCTAAGCGAGGCCGCGGTGGATTATATCAAACAGGGTCAGCCGGTGATGGTGCCTAAGGCGCCTAGCGATAGCGAATTTAAGCTCTATAGTGAGCAGGGCAGCTTTTTAGGCATAGGCGAATTAAATGACGATGGATTAGTAAAACCACGTCGATTAATAGCGACAAACTGATCCAAAATAGGGTAAAATTCCGCGCTTATTATGCGCAAGCAGCCTATGGCTGTGTAAAGAGCATGATTAACCTGACTGTAGATATGCGCGGTCAGGCTAAATTTCAGAGGTAAATAGGGCTTAGGTCGTGTTTACGGGGCATATCATTCAATGAATTAAGGAATTAAAAATGGCATTATCTGCTAGCGAAAAAGCAGCTGTTGTAACTGAATACCAAACAGCTGAAGGCGATACCGGTTCACCAGAAGTACAAGTAGCATTGTTAACGACAAATATTTTAAAGTTACAAGGCCACTTTGGTGACCACAAGCATGATCACCACTCACGTCGTGGTTTGATTCGCATGGTAAACCAGCGTCGTAAATTACTGGATTACCTAAAAGGCAAAAACGTTGAACGTTACGCCGACTTGATTAAGCGCTTAGGTCTACGTCGTTAAGACCTAATAAAAACCCCAGCTAAACGGTTGGGGTTTTTGCATTTTATAGTCGTTTAAACAAGGGCTATAAAAATTAAGTAAATAGATGAATAAACAGAACTTACATTAGCCCCAGAAGGGAGGATTTCAATTGGTGAATCCAGTAACAAAGACATTTCAATTCGGTAATCATACCGTAACATTAGAAACTGGCCGTATTGCCCGTCAAGCGACAGGTGCAGTATTGGCGACTATGGGTGACGTAAAAGTACTGTGTACTGTTGTTGCGGCTAAGTCGGCAAAACCAGGCCAAGACTTTTTCCCATTAGGTGTGCATTACACTGAAAAAGCCTACGCGGTAGGTAAAATCCCCGGTGGATTTTTCAAGCGCGAAGCTCGCCCCTCAGAAAAAGAAACATTAACCTCGCGTTTAATCGACCGTCCTATACGTCCATTATTTCCAGAAGGTTTTAAAAACGAAGTACAGGTTATGTGTACGGTAATGTCTGCGGATAAAAATACCGATCCCGATATTATTGCCTTAATTGGTACTTCAGCTGCGTTGGCTATTTCTGGTGTGCCTTTCAATGGCCCAGTGGGTGCAGCTCGCGTTGGCTTTACTGCAGAAGAGGGTTATATCTTAAACCCAGGTTATGACAAGCTAGCTGAAAGTGCACTAGATATGGTTGTGGCCGGTACCTCTGAAGCGGTATTAATGGTTGAGTCAGAAGCGCAAGAGCTGACTGAAGATCAAATGCTAGGAGCGGTTTTATTCGCCCACCAAGAAATGCAAACAGTTATCAAGGTAATTGCTGAGCTAGCGGCTGAAGTTGGCAAGCCACGCTGGGAAGCCGAAGCTGAAGCTGAAAACACAGCGCTATTAGCAGCTGTTGCCAACGGTTTCAAACAAGGCATAGGCGATGCGTACCGCATTACTGATAAAGCGGATCGCTATGCTAGCCTAGGTGCTTTAAAAGCGCAGTTGATTGCGCAATTGGCTACCGGTGATGATGCCCAGTATTCAGCGGAAGACGTATTAGACGTGTTCAAAAAGCTTGAAAAATCTACCGTACGTCAGCGCATCCTAAACGGCGAAGCCCGTATTGATGGCCGTGATAACAGCACAGTTCGTGGTATCAATGTTGAAGTAGGTATATTGCCAAAAACGCACGGTTCAGCACTGTTTACTCGTGGTGAAACGCAAGCGATTGGTGTAACTACTTTAGGTACTACCCGTGACGCACAGTTAATTGACGCCTTAGAAGGTAAGCGTGAAGATAACTTCATGTTGCACTACAACTTCCCTCCTTACTCAGTAGGTGAGTGTGGTCGTGCTGGCTTCACTAGCCGTCGTGAGATAGGCCATGGCCGTTTAGCGCGTCGTGGTGTTGCTGCGGTATTGCCTAAGCCTGAAGATTTCCCTTACACCATTCGTGTGGTATCAGAAATCACTGAATCTAACGGCTCTAGCTCTATGGCGTCTGCCTGTGTAGCCAGCTTGTCTATGATGGAAGCGGGTGTGCCTCTTAAGGCACCGGTTGCCGGTATCGCCATGGGTTTGGTTAAAGAAGGCGAGCGTTTCGCTGTTTTGACCGATATCTTGGGTGACGAAGATCACTTGGGCGACATGGACTTTAAAGTAGCCGGTACCGCTGATGGTATTACTGCACTGCAAATGGACATTAAGATTGAAGGCATAAACGAACAAATTATGGAAATTGCTTTACAGCAAGCCATGACTGCGCGTTTGCACATCTTAGGTCAAATGAACCAAGTGCTAAGCACGTCTCGCACTGAAGTGTCTGAAAATGCACCTTCTATGGCAACTTTGAAAGTTGACACTGATAAGATTCGCGACGTAATCGGTAAAGGCGGTGCAACTATCCGTTCTATCACCGAAGAGACTGGCGCCAGCGTTGATATAGACGACGACGGTACAGTTCGTATCTACGGTACTGATGCAACTTCGCGTGACGCGGCGGTAGCTAAAGTATTAGAGATCACGGCTGAAGCGGAAATCGGTGCTGTTTACACAGGTACTGTAGCGCGCATTGTTGATTTTGGTGCTTTCGTTAACATCTTGCCAGGCAAAGACGGTTTAGTGCATATCTCACAAATCTCATCTGAGCGTGTAGAGAATGTTACTGACTACTTAAAAGAAGGCCAAGAAATCAAAGTTAAAGTATTAGACGTTGATCAACGTGGTCGTATTAAGTTGTCTATAAAAGAGCTAGAAGAAAAAACTGAAGAAGCTTCAGAGGACTAGAGTCGCTAGACTCTAGTCTTTAGTCGCTAGTAAAAAGGCCAGCTCCCTTCGGGGGCTGGCCTTTTTTGTTGGGCTCGAAGTCGCTGGTTCCTAGTTTTTAGTCTCTAGAAAAACAATAATTAGTTGACAGTAGGTGGGTTGCCAGCAGAATTTTATCGACTATCGACTATCGACTATCGACTATCGACT